>ENA-OQCK01000569-OQCK01000569.1-human-gut-metagenome-genome-assembly--contig:-NODE-569-length-18899-cov-3.508683_pt1 | contig 18899 bp, 22 predicted proteins | sample MGYA00242498_ERZ504578 | MGnify/ENA primary metagenome ERZ504578 (study PRJEB26092, sample SAMD00036229) | human gut metagenome | host: Homo sapiens | study: EMG produced TPA metagenomics assembly of...
TGTCAATGCTTGTCCGCACGATGCCATCACGTTCGACCAGAACTTCGAACATGCCGTCTTTGACCGGACGAAGCTTGTCCTGCAACTGAATCATACCGGTAGTAAAGTAATTGAAAAGAAAAAAGAAGTTTAGATATGGGATCAACACTTGAAACAGTAGTATTCTACTTTTTGGCAGCATTTATTATTGCTATGTCCATTATGACGGTGACCACCCAACGTATCGTCCGCTCAGCTACTTATCTGTTGTTCGTGCTTTTCGGTACGGCCGGCATTTATTTCCTGCTGGGTTACACTTTCTTGGGTTCTGTCCAAATTATGGTTTATGCCGGTGGTATCGTCGTTCTTTATGTATTCTCCATTCTGCTGACCAGTGGAGAGGGTGACCGCGCAGAGAAACTGAAACGAAGCAGGTTCTTCGCGGGACTCTTTACAATGGTTGCCGGCGCAGCAATTATCCTGTTTATCACGCTAAAGCATAACTTCCTGCAAACCAACAATCTGGCTCCACAGGAGATAAACATCCACTCTATCGGTCATGCCCTGCTAAGTAGCGACAAATACGGTTATATATTGCCTTTCGAAGCAGTCAGTATCTTGTTACTGGCATGTATTATCGGTGGTATTATGATTGCACGTAAGAGATAAGGAGAATTAAAATTAAAGATTAGAAATTAAAAGTATACCATTATGATACACATGGAATATTATCTGGTAGTTTCTACTATCATGATGTTTGCAGGAATCTATGGATTCTTTACCCGCCGGAATACACTGGCTATCCTGATTTCTGTGGAGCTAATGCTGAACGCCACGGACATCAACTTCGCCGTGTTCAACCGTTTTCTCTTTCCGGGAGGAATGGAAGGCTATTTCTTTGCACTATTCTCTATCGCCATTTCGGCTGCTGAAACCGCAATAGCAATAGCATTATGATAAACATCTACCGTAACATCCGAAGCATCCAAGTCCGCAACCTTGACGAACTAAAATGGTAGTACCAAGGCGGTGGCAAGATGCCACTTCCCGGTTTCCATTCGGATGATTCCGCAAGATATTATAGTATAAGTAACAATAAAACAAGTAATTAAATAAAACTGTATGGAACTAACAATTCTAATACTCCTTCTTCCTTTCCTCTCCTTTCTCCTATTGGGAATCGGAGGTAAATGGATGTCTCATCGGACAGCGGGTACAATCGGTACGCTGGTACTGGGAGCAGTAGCAGTGCTATCATACGTTACGGCTTTCCAATATTTCTCCGCTCCGCGACTGGAAGACGGAACTTTTGCCACACTGATACCTTACAACTTCACGTGGCTTCCTTTTACAGAAACTTTACACTTCGACCTGGGTATCCTACTCGATCCCATATCCGTAATGATGTTGATTGTCATATCTACTGTATCACTAATGGTACATATCTACTCCTTCGGTTACATGAAAGGCGAAGTCGGTTTCCAACGTTATTACGCTTTCCTGTCCCTGTTTACAATGTCAATGCTGGGATTGGTCGTTGCAACAAATATCTTCCAGATGTATCTCTTTTGGGAGCTGGTAGGTGTAAGTTCATACTTATTAATCGGATTCTACTACACCAAACCGGCTGCAATCTCTGCTTCCAAAAAAGCATTTATTGTCACTCGTTTTGCTGACTTAGGTTTCCTGATCGGTATCCTGATTTACGGATATTATGGCGGGACGTTCGGTTTCACTCCGGATACGGTATCATTGATTAGCGGTGGTGCTTCTATGCTTCCGTTAGCTCTCGGACTGATGTTTGTGGGTGGTGCCGGCAAGAGTGCAATGTTCCCATTACATATCTGGTTGCCGGATGCAATGGAAGGTCCGACTCCTGTCAGCGCTTTGATTCATGCGGCTACAATGGTGGTTGCCGGTGTTTATCTGGTAGCCCGTATGTTCCCGCTTTTCATTGCTTACGCACCGGATACCTTGCATATGGTAGCCTGGGTTGGTGCATTTACTGCTTTCTATGCAGCAAGCGTAGCTTGTGTACAATCGGATATCAAACGTGTGCTCGCTTTCTCTACTATCTCGCAGATTGGTTTTATGATGGTAGCTTTGGGGGTTTGTACTTCCATGAACCCGCACGAAGGCGGATTGGGATACATGGCATCCATGTTCCACCTTTTCACACACGCTATGTTTAAAGCGTTGTTATTCCTCGGTGCAGGTAGCATTATCCATGCGGTACACTCCAACGAGATGTCGGCAATGGGAGGATTACGTAAATATATGCCTATCACACACTGGACATTCCTGATTGCTTGTCTTGCCATTGCAGGTATTCCCCCGTTCTCCGGTTTCTTCTCAAAAGATGAGATTTTGGCCGCTTGCTTCCAATACAGTTCTGTTATGGGTTGGGTGATGACAGTAATTGCTGCAATGACTGCTTTCTATATGTTCCGTCTCTACTATGGTATCTTCTGGGGGAGCGAACCATCCCGGGCAAGTTCCCATTCGGATAAGAACTTGGAAGCGGCACCTTGCCACCCGCATGAAAGTCCGTTAGCTATGACATTCCCTCTGATGTTCCTGGCTGCGGTAACTTGTGGAGCCGGATTTATTCCTTTCGGACATTTCATCAGTTCAAATGGAGAATCCTATTCTATTCATCTCGATCCGTCGGTAGCTATCACAAGTGTCGTTATTGCTATCATTTCTATTGCAATCGCTACATGGATGTATAAGAATGCCAAACAGCCTGTTGCCGATTCTCTGGCAAAACAGTTCAAAGGTCTGCACAAAGCTGCCTACAATCGTTTCTATATTGATGATATATACCAGTTCATTACACATAAGATTATCTTCCGTTGCATCTCTACTCCTATTGCATGGTGGGACCGTCATGTAGTGGACGGATTCTTTAACTTCCTGGCATGGGCTACCAATACCACTAGTGACGAAATTCGTGGTTTGCAGAGCGGTCAGGTACAACAATATGCGTATGTGTTCCTTTGTGGTGCACTGGCACTTATCCTACTATTAATCTTATAAAGCACAGAACGATATGAATTTCTTATCAATATTCGTACTCATCCCCTTACTAATGCTGGCCGGTCTTTGGGCAGCCCAAGGAATCAAAGCCATCCGAGGGGTTATGGTTACCGGCGCATCTGCACTTTTGATTGCCTCCATCGTACTGACCTTTATGTACTTGGGAGAACGTAGTGCCGGCAACACGGCAGAAATGTTATTTCGCGCAGATACCCTATGGTATGCTCCGCTTCATATCTCCTACTCGGTAGGTGTCGATGGGATCTCAGTAGCCATGCTGTTACTGTCTGCTATTATCGTATTCACCGGGACATTCGCCTCATGGCGTCTGCAACCTTTGACCAAAGAATATTTCCTTTGGTTCACCCTACTCTCTATGGGAGTGTTCGGATTCTTTATATCCATCGACTTGTTCACCATGTTCATGTTCTACGAAATCGCACTGATTCCGATGTACTTGCTGATTGGTGTATGGGGTTCGGGACGCAAAGAATACGCAGCCATGAAACTGACACTCATGCTAATGGGTGGTTCCGCCTTCCTGCTGATCGGTATTCTCGGAATCTATTTCGGCTCGGGAGCAACGACGATGAACCTTCTCGAAATCGCACAGTTGCATAATATACCTTTCGCACAGCAATGCATCTGGTTCCCGCTGACATTCCTCGGTTTTGGTGTACTGGGTGCCCTTTTCCCGTTCCACACATGGAGTCCGGACGGTCACGCTTCCGCGCCGACGGCGGTATCCATGCTCCATGCCGGTGTATTGATGAAACTCGGGGCTACGGATGTTTCCGTATCGCCATGTACCTCATGCCGGAGGCAGCCAACGAACTTCATGGATATTCCTGATATTAACCGGTATCTCTGTTGTTTACGGAGCATTCTCCGCTTGCGTACAAACGGATTTGAAATACATCAACGCCTATTCTTCGTATCCCACTGCGGATTGGTTCTCTTTGCTATCCTGATGCTGAATCAGACAGCCGCAACGGGAGCTATCCTCCAGATGCTTTCCCACGGATTAATGACAGCCTTGTTCTTCGCCCTTATCGGTATGATTTACGGACGTACACACACACGTGACGTTCGCGAGCTTGCCGGTTTGATGAAGATTATGCCGTTCCTGAGCGTATGTTATGTGATTGCCGGTCTTGCCAATCTCGGTCTGCCGGGCTTGAGTGGTTTCATTGCCGAAATGACAATCTTCGTCGGTTCATTCCAGAACAACGATGTATTCCACCGTACATTGACTATCATTGCCTGCTCCTCGATTGTGATTACAGCAGTCTATATCCTGCGTCTGGTAGGTAAGATTCTATACGGTACCTGTACCAATAAACATCACCTCACACTGACTGATGCGACGTGGGACGAGCGTGTAGCCGTTATCTGCCTCATCGCCTGTGTAGCGGGATTGGGTATGGCTCCTTTCTGGATAAGCCACATGATTGGTGAAAGTGTATTGCCGGTTGTCTCACAACTAATCCCATAAGCCGGAATCTGTAATTAATAACTAGTAATTTGTAATTAACAATATGGATTATTCACAATTTCTACATATGCGAGAAGAGCTGTCGCTCGTAGTTGTCCTGCTACTACTGTTTTTGGCCGACCTCTTCATGAGCCCGGACGCACACAAAATGATGGGAAAGCACGACTGAACACAATGCTACCTGTCATTCTGATGGCGGTCCATACAGCTATCAACCTGATTCCGGGAACTGCCGCCGACGTATTCGGTGGTATGTATCACTATGTCCCCATGCATACGGTTGTCAAGTCAATCCTGAATATAGGTACGTTGATTGTCTTTCTGATGGCACACGAATGGATGAAACGTGAGGACACCGCCTTTAAACAAGGAGAATTCTATGTATTGACACTCTCCACCTTGTTTGGTATGTATCTCATGATTTCCGCCGGACATTTCCTGATGTTCTTTATCGGACTGGAAACAGCTTCTATTCCTATGGCTGCCCTGATTGCTTTCGACAAATACCGCCACAATTCTTCCGAAGCCGGTGCCAAGTATATCCTTACGGCACTTTTCTCCAGTGCGTTGCTGTTGTTCGGCCTGTCAATGATTTACGGTTCTGCCGGAACATTGTACTTCGATGATCTTCCCGCACACATCGACGGAAATCCCCTGCAAATCATGGCATTCGTATTCTTCTTTACGGGTATGGCGTTCAAACTGTCCCTCGTTCCGTTCCACCTCTGGACAGCTGACGTTTACGAAGGCGCTCCAAGCACGGTTACAGCTTATCTGAGTGTTATTTCAAAAGGCTCGGCAGCATTCGTGTTATTGGCTATCCTGATTAAAGTATTCGCCCCGATGATCGATGATTGGCAAGAGGTACTTTATTGGGTAACTATCGCTTCTATCACGATTGCCAACATATTCGCTATCCGCCAGCAGAATCTGAAACGCCTCATGCATTCTCCAGTATCTCACAAGCCGGATATATCATGTTGGGCGTCATCGGAGGCACAGCACAGGGAATGACAGCATTGGTATATTACGTACTGGTATATGCAGCCGCCAACCTTGGTGTATTTGCCGTTATTACTATCGTAGCACTGCGCAGCCAGAAGTTTACACTCGAAGATTACGCAGGACTTTATAAGACGAATCCGAAGATAGCGCTCCTAATGACCTTGTCCTTATTCTCATTGGCAGGTATCCCGCCATTTGCCGGATTCTTCTCGAAGTTCTTTATCTTCATGGCTGCCTTCGATGCAGGTTTCCACTTGCTGGTATTCATTGCACTGGTGAATACAGTTATCTCACTGTATTACTACCTGCTGATTGTGAAAGCAATGTATATCACTCCTTCCGATAATCCGATTCCTACTTTCCGCAGCGACCGTTGTACCAAATGGGGACTGGCGCTTTGTACGTTGGGCATTATCGGACTGGGTATAGCAAGCATCGTATATCAGTCTATTGATAAATTCTCGTTCGGAATATAATTGAAAAGAAAAAAGTTATCCCCGTCTCCAGTCTGCATTTATTGTGACAATAGAGACGGGGATAAAAATTATTAGAGGGTGTACACTCATTCCGCCACAATCACCCCCGGCAGTCTGAACCAGAACCGTGAGCCTTTGCCCGGTTCGGAATCAACTCCTATCCGCCCGCCAAGTTGTTCTATGATACTTTGGCAGATAGCAAGTCCCAATCCCGTGCCGGGCACAAAAGAGTTGAGTTTGACGAAACGTTCAAAGATATGCAACTGCTGTTCCTTATCAATCCCTATTCCCGTATCCTGCACATAGAATTCCAGTTCTTCCCCCTTCATCTGATAGCCTACACGGATACTTCCCTGCGAAGTAAACTTAATCGCATTGTTTACAAAGTTAGAGATTACCTGATGCAGACGATTACGGTCGCTAATGAGATGGTATTGCGGAAGATTAGAATCGAACACCAACGCTACTCCTTCGCTCACTTTCATTTCCATAGAACGGACAATATTCTCGCACAGCAAATTCACATTTACATCTCCGTAAGTAAAATCAAACGTACCGGCTTCAATTTTCGAGAGATCCAGTATGTCCGTAATTAGTTGCAACAACAGTTCATTGTTGTTACGGACAATCTTGACATATTCCTTCCGTTCCTCAATATCTTCCGCCTCAACCAACAAATCCGAGAAGCCGACAATGGCATTCAGCGGAGTACGGATTTCATGGCTCATATTAGCGAGGAAAGCACTTTTCAGACGGCCTGCCATTTCTGCCCTGTCACGTGCCAGAATCAGTTCCGCTTCCGTCTCTTTCAGTTCCGTGATGTCGTAGTTGATACCTATGATTTCAATTTCATTCTCCTCGGGCCTGTAATTAGTCACCATAATATTAGAACGCACCCAGTTCCACTGGTCTATGGTTCCCACGCGACGAACACGCATTTCTTTCTGAAAATGGCGTCTGTTGCCCTTCTTCACTTCCTCATAGAAGTCGAGAATATATCGGCGATCATCCGGATGCACGTGGCGGTAGATACCAACAACTTCGCTCAACGGCGTATCTTCCTCCTCTCCCACATTCTTATACCATTGTTTAATGGCATATCCTTTCCGACTCATAAGGTTCAGCTTGGCATACCCCACTTTGGCATAATCGGAAATCAACAGGAAGAAATTCTCGAAGTCGCGGATGCGGTTTATGGCATCAATACGTTCGGTATTATCAATGTTAATCAATATATATCCGCTGAAGTTCCCTTCATTGTCATATAACTTAGTAACTTTCGTATACAGCTCTATTATATCCGAACGGTTCGTCAGATAATATCCTTCGGCACGCCGGAAAGAGTAGTTAAGACGGAAATCCACCAAATCTTCATTCCGCACACGGTCGCGGATTTGCTGAGGGACATTCGGATTTTCAAAAAAGTTCACTCCGATTACTTCCGATTTATTTACCACTCCGAATATTTCCAGATTCATGTTGTTCATATCAACCAGATAGCCGTCCTTGTCGTAGATTTCTACACCGGCCGGGATATTGGCAAATATATTCTGGAACAGTTTTTCGCTACGGTCCATTGCTCGATTGGCTTTCACTGCCTGCGTAGTGTCGAGGAACAAAGCAACCACTTCATCTTCCTCCGGCGAATAGACAATCCAGTGAGTATAAATGCCCGTCTTGGCAACATAATCATCTCCTTCCTTATACGTGTTACCTTGCATTACACCTACCAGAAGCTCCAGTTTCGAAACATAGTCAGGATGTATCTTCGAGGCAGGACATCCCATATATTCTTTTATCGAACTACCGAAAAATTTAACAACTAAACTATTTCCGTCCGTCACCTTATAATCGCAAGGCCGATTCTGCTCATCACGGATTATCGACAAGCGCAAATACCCCATAGGCATGAAACGGAACAAATTATTCAGAAAGACCTGTTCGCGGATAACCTTATCCTTTGCTTTGCGCAACTCAATACAAATACTTATAATATTGGCAAGTGAAGAAAACCATTGATAGTCTTCATTACTCCATTCGTGATAAGTCTTAACCAGATCAATGCCCATATATCCCCAAATATGGTCGCCCGCCCTTAAAGGAGTCACCATGATTGACAAGATGCCTTGTGCATTGAGGAAACGATATTCGTCTTCCGCTTCCTCTGGCAACTGGTTCAACGAATTCAACAGAATAGGCGTACCGGAAAGAATCTGCTTGCTCCACCATTTTGCCTGGTCAATAGGAAGATTCTGCTGACTGCCTTTTTCCGACGATACCCCTTCGGAAACGACCTCGTATATACAACTCTGGTGAGTGTGATTTTCGTCATATTCGAAAATATAGACACGACCTTCCCCGTAGTAAAGATTCAGAATGTCGTTCAATATCTCCATGACACAAGAGTCTACTTCTTCATCGTGAAGGAAACGGAGCAAAGACTGGGAGATAAAACTCTGACGACGAAGCAGACTGTTCACCCTTCTCAAAGCGTCTCTTTGTTCTGACTCCTTAGGGCTTCCACCCGTTGAATGACACCGAAGGATTTATCACCGCCATTGGTTCCCGTACCTTTCTCACGATGAGCCAGGCGGGTATGCAACCAAATCTCACCATACCGGGAACGGACGGGAAAAGTCTGTTCATAAAAGTTCCGATGAATATTCGCGTTTGCACGAAATTCCTGAATAATTTGCTCACGATAATCTTCACGTATCAACTTTTGGAAATCTTGAAAAGAAATGGTATCCCCCTCCAATCCGAGGAGTTCACATAGAAAATCCGAACACAAATAATGCCCTGCCGCAAAATCCGCTTCCCACCATCCAATTTGGGCTAGAGAAGACATCTTAATATACCGCTCGTAGTCTGTTTGCATATTTTATTTATCATAGGATAACAAGGAACAAATATACGAAAAAGAAAATCAGACCGATTATATAATATACGAAATAATTGCTAATAACAGAGGAATTGACAAGGAGAAACCAAATATAAAAAAGATGTGCCATAACTCAAAGGTACCTCAATCGTAACCTTATTAAGTTATGACACACCTCTCATGTCTTTCTGAAAAACAGACTTCGAGCAGTCAAGAATCAGAGGGAGGAGAAATTATATCCCGTCCAGGTGAACAGAGAAACGTCCGTACCTGTGTTGCCTGCCGGTTCGGCAAAAGTATTCAATGTACCGTTCAGTTTCTTTCCTGTCAGGTTCAGTGAGTTTGTAATGCTGACACTGGAATCTGCATTACCTGCACCCTGCTATCGCTCATATCAATCAGTCGATTGAACCGCCCGTACCTTTACCAATGCGTTGACGATAGCAGCTTTCGCACCACGACGAATCTTTATCACATCCTGCATACGGTCTACGTTGTCTGCCTTATCAGCTGCATTATTCACAATCGTCATGTTTTCCACGCGAAAATCAGACTGGCGCAGATGGGTAGGATACAAGCCGTCGAGATTACCGTCCGCTTCAATGCCGCGCGGATCTGCTTCCGTGCTGGTATAACCGTTTTCCCATACGCCATAGCAGTTTTTCAGCGTACCGCTATATCCTTGTGTGAAGTCGAACATATCATCATCCGGATTTACAGCCAGAAGATTGGTTACGTTCACCGTTCCGCCGAAGAACTCGATTGCGTCATCGGCACTTTCGAGCACATAGATATTTTCTATCTTTGTACCGCTACCCACACCATTCAGTGTCAGACCGTTGTGTTCGATATCGGCAGTGGAACGGGCTCCGGCATAACAGATCTGCACGTAAGTCAATGAACCGGAGTTATCATCATCTACATTGCCTCCATATTTAAAACTGTTGTCGATTTCCGTCAAGCCCGTATCGCTCTTATCGGCGTTCTGACCGGAGATAGGAGCCTTACCATTGATAATGATACCACCCCAGTAGCCGGAAACGGGTGAAGTGGTGTTGGCAGTAAGATGACCGGCTTGTCTGCCGTACCATCAGCGTAGAGTTTACCGCCCTGTGCTACTAAAAGATAGCTGCTGAAACCTTCACGAGCTTTAATCGTTGTTCCGGCAGGGATATTGAGGCGGCCACCGTCGGCTACGATTACCGTTCCGTTCAGGATATATTCTTTAGATTCCAGCGTCTGTTCGCCGGTCAGTGTTCCGGACAGGATGTTGTCGCCCACTACGATAGAGCTACCTGTGCCTTCTCCGTTTCCACCATTACCGTTTCCATTACCTTCTCCGTCACTGTCACTGCTACATGCAGCCAACGTAAGTGCAGTTGCCATAGCGGCACACGTCATAAAGTTCACAAACAATCTTTTCATTTTGCTTCAATAATTAGTTAATAATTCTATTCAGTAATCAGTTAATAATCAAGTTCTGTAATCAATTATCTTATTCTATTTCTATTGCCGGGACTTAGAATGTACACGACACTCCCAGGCTGATGTTTATTCCTTTTTTATAATCGCCGAGCACTACCTTTTCGCCACTCTCATTGGCTTTGCGACTCAATTTATGGGAAGGATTCAGCAGGTTGCGAGCTTTCAGGTTGAAGGAGAGATATTTGTTCAACCGGGCCTGCGAGACGAAGTCGAGTGTGACAAGTCCCCGTTCCATGATGTCCTGATATCCTTGCGTTCCAATCGTATAAATCTTATCGCTCACATAATTAAGAACCAGCGTATTGACAAAACTGCGTTCGTCTCGGGTGAAATGGTGAGAAAGGTCGAAGTTGGCAATCCACGGGGCAGCTCCTTCCAGTTGCGAACCGGTGGTGACGGTTGCCAAAGGCATCTTCGCATTGGTGTAAATGTAGGAACCGTTCAGTCCGAAGGAGAGTTTGTTCATGCCGTTCGCAGCACTGCTCAACGGACGGACAAACAGGTTTTACGTATTTCCACCTCTACTCCGGCAACTGTTGCACGATCCGAAATATTCTCGTATGAGAGATATCCACCGGCACTGGCCACTTCAATGCGGGAGATCGGATCTTTGATATGTTTATAGAAAGCTGTCAGCGAAACGAGTTCCGTCGGGCTGGGATTGAAGTCCCATTTGAGGTCGAAGTTATAGTTGTCCGAGGGTTTCAGATTCGGATTTCCCTGACTGTTGAAATTCACGCCTACATAGCGGTAAGGAGATATTTCTTTGGCTTGCGGCAGCGTATAGGTCTTGCTTGCCCCCAAGCGGAGGGAATGTTTCTCATTCAGATTATATTTCAGATTGAGGCTGGGCAGGAAATAGTCTTTCCGGATGGTGTTGCTTCCTTCGGAACCGCCTCTATTCACATTATAATCTACATTGATATCTACATAATCATACTTCAACCCCAAGTTACAATCCAACGCGGGGTAACTGATAAGTAGCTTCGGCGTATGCCGAATGGATATTCTTGGTGACAGTATACTTGTCCACATTCTTCTGAATCTTGAACCAGCCGGAAGATAAGTTGTCCCGATTATAGTAATCATCAAGCGAGAAACCATCCAGCGAAGGGAAGTCGGAAGCATGTTCCACGGTCAGGTTGTATTCCGTAGCCTTGAAACTGTCGTCTACAAATCTGCCTGTATAGCCGAGGCGGATATTGGAGATTTCTTCCACATCGTCTTTCAAGCGGTAGACCAAGCCTGCTTTTACATTAATATCATCTTCGTCCAGTGCGGAGAAGTAGCGTTGTTGAGAGTTTCCACGAAGCAGGGTGTATCCGTTTTCCGCTTTCGTGATATTGTTGATGCGGCGGTCCGGCTCGTATCCTTTCACCATATTGTAGGAAGCACCGGCATCCAGACTTAATGATTTGGTCAGTCCCCAATTGGTCAACAACTGATTGACGATTAAAAGGTTATCATTAGATTGCTGACGGCGGTCAATCCCAAGTTATCGTAATCATCGCTAAAGATAGAATTCTTGCCGGTGTAGTCGCCTACCGACTGCGTGCCGGCGTGTATCATCATCAAGTTATAGCTGACGTGGTGACGGATGTTCATATCGTAGTCCACGTTGGCCAGTAGCAGTTGGCTGATATTCTCGGCATATTTTTTTCCCTGCATATCTTTATAGATTGTGCCGCTGGTAGTGGTATTGCGTATCACTTCGTCCGTATACTGATAATCTGTTGTATGTCCGGCGGTCAGGAAGAAAGAAAGCGGATTCTTGTCCTTACCTATATAGAAACGTTTTCCGCCGGAAATGCTGTAACTCCGGTTTATCTGGAGATGTTTTTCGGTAGGGTCGAGTTTATTCTTAAATCCCCAAGTGTTTTCGTCGGCAGGTTCGGTGCGTTGGCAAAACCCATAAAGTCCACCCCGTCCATTTTGAGGAAATCGGCTGTCAAGGTTTGCATGTTCAGTCCGCCGGAAATGCCGATACCGAAGTTTCCGCCACCTATCAGTTCTTTGGAGACGATGTCGATCGTTGCGCCGCCGACATCACTGCTGCCACCTGCGTTGAAGGCTTTGTTGACACCTACGGACTGTATGACGTCCGTTCCGAAAAAGTCGAGAGAGATATTCTTATATTCAGGGTCTTCGGAAGGAAGGGAGAAGCCGTTGAAGGTGGTTGCATTATAGCGGTCGCCCAGTCCGCGGACAAAGACGTTCTTCACTCCGTCTTGTTTAGATACTCCTGATACTTTGGTTACGGCGCCTTCCGCATCGGAAACACCTTTGCGCGAAGTTCCTTCACCCCTACGGACTGTACTGCAATGACGGCTTTCTGCTGTTCGAGCAGCAGCATATTTTCATTCTCACGATTCTTCTTTGCTACGACTACTACATCGGCAAGTTCCTGTGCATCCGTTTCCAGTTCCAGATTCAGTATCACCAGTTTGCCGTTCTCCACACGGACCTTGCGACGAACCTCGGTCTTGTATCCTACATATTTTATTTCAATATCATACATACCTTCCAACACACCACCGGCATTTAACTCAAAATTACCGTCCATATCAGTGACGGCTCCGGCCTGAGTGCCTATCAGACGAATCGTTGCTCCGATTAAAGGCTCCTTGGAAAGTTTATCTTTCACAGCTCCTTTCACCTTGATATTAGCAGCCAGCGAAGAAAGTACACACAGCATACAAAAAAAGGCTGCAACGGAAAATCTTAAAAGAAATAGTTTTTTCATCGAACTTTGCTCTACGTTTTAAATCCGTGGGCAAAGGTAGGGGGTGGGTGTTACAACAGTAATACGGAGAAGATACAATCGGTTGAAAGATAGGTTGCAAGATTATTACACGACAGACAAACTCAGTGCCAGGATATGACACCGGCCTGTCACAACTGTGACATCGGCTTGGCACAACTGTGACACCACGATGGCACAACTGTGACAAGCCGGTGGCACAAGCCCCCACTCAGAACATCTCCAGAAAGCTTGCGAACAACTAATGGAAGAGATGTACGGACCTTAAACCAGCTTCTTCTTTTTCCGGTAGTTCTCACGAAATTCTTTAGGAGAGCAAGCCTTCTTCTTTTTGAAGATCCGGTTGAAGTTGGAAAGATTATTGAATCCGCACTCATAGCAGATTTCGGCTATTGACATGGTAGAATCCACCAACAGGCGGGAAGCAAAACCAAGACGTATATCAATGATATAGTCGGAGAGATTCTTACCAGTCCGCAGTTTGAAGAACCGACTGAAGGACACATCCGTCATTCCAACCATAGCTGCCAACTGCCCCAGGCGAATCTCCTCCTGATAATGGGCATTGATATACTCCTGCACCTTTTGCACACGGCGGCTGTCCGAATGAATATCTATCTTAGCAAAAGACGAACTGGACAATGTGCGGGCTTCTTCTTCAAAAAGGGAGAGTTCGTAGAGAATCGTCATAAACTTGATTACTGCATAGAATCCCTGTTTCTCAGAAGCAAGTGTATCGAGCAACGGATATATTTTAAGAATGGCGGACATCGGGAAACAAAGTCCTTTCTGCGCCTTATCCAACATCCGGCGGATAGAGTCAAACTGGTTCTTATTGATAAAGCTCTTGAAGAAAAGATCGGAAGAAAACTGGATCGTTATCTCCCGTATCTCTTTCGAACGACATTCGTTCTGTTCCCAGACGTGCTCCAGGTCTTTACCTGTTATCAAGACCAAATCATAGTCGCCTATCACTTCGGAAGAATCTCCGACTACCCTTCTCACTCCCGCCGCCTTCTCGGTAAAGTTCAGTTCAAACTCGGAATGATTGTGGATAGGATAAGTAAATTCTGTCTTATAACGTTCTGCAATATAAAAACAGTCCTTGTCTGATAGAGGAGTGATTTCGCGGATTATCTGATTTGGTAACGGTGTAGTCATGACAATGGATAGTTAACAATGTTTTATTATTCTAATACTTATTTCTCTATTTTTACTCCTATCCGGCGCAGGTCGGCACCCGAAGGATTCTGGAATACTTGCAAGTCAAATTCGGGAATAATGGCAAGCACATGATCGAATACGTCTGCCTGTATGCCTTCATAGGCAACCCAGACTTTATTGGCCGAAAAGAAATAGAGTTCCAGAGGGATACCGGTTTCCGTCGGCTGGAGCTGGCGGACCATGCAAGTCAGTTCCTGATTAACGGTAGGAAGGCTTTTCAGATAATTAGTCAGGTAAGCGCGAAAAACACCCAAATTTGTCTGACGACGCCCGTTTACGAGTACTGAATTGTCAATATTATGTTCTTTGTTATATTCTTCCACTACTTTCTCCGTCCGGTCTACGTAATCTTTCAACAACTGTATCTTTCGATACTTCGCCAACATCTCCGGAGTACAGAAACGCACGCTGCTCATGTCTATATTGATAGAGCGTTTCACGCGGCGGCCACCTGACTCCTGCATTCCCTGCCAGTTCTGGAAAGAGTCACTAACCAGCAGGTAAGGCGGAATGGTGGTTATGGTATTATCGAAGTTGCGCACTTTCACGGTGTTCAAGGTTACTTCTATCACCGTACCATCCGCACCGTACTTTGGCATGGTAATCCAATCGCCACTTTCAGCATATTGTTGGCAGAAAGCTGAATACCGGACACAAATCCCATAATACTGTCTTTGAATACCAACATCAGGACGGCAGCAGAAGCTCCGAGTCCCGTCAACAACACCACCGGACTTTGATTAATCAGAATACTGATGATGATAATAGCCCCTATAAAGAAAAGGATGACTTGTGCCGTCTGCAAAAGTCCCTTCAAAGGCTTGTCCCTATATTGCTCTTTCCGGCTGTATACCTGATAAATGGCAGTAAACAACGAACTTACAAACCGCAGGAATACTGCAAGGATATAAATCATGCAAAGCCTGCGTAAGAAATCGAGCAACCCGGAATCAGCATGTTCGGGGAAAGCAATAGGAATGGCAATATAAATCAGAATCGGTGCCACCATTCTGCTAAGATGTACCATTACCTTATGATCGAATACGATATCATCCCACGTCGCCTTAGTTTGCTTCACCAGTTTTGCCACTACCCGCAAGATGATCCTGCGGCAGATTACGTTAGCCAGTAAAGCGATTCCGATAATAAACAGCAGCACTATCAGATTGTCAATCTTGTCAGCCCATTCTTCGTTCACTCCTGCCGATAGTAACGAGCGGTTGACTTCCTGCATCACTGCTCCTCCCAATTCTTCCACTTCCCCACTCGCTAATGCTACACTCACCGTATCAATTACTTCTTTCATAAATATTTTTTCTCTTTTGGTTTAGTTCTCTTTTATCTATTGTTTATTTCATTCTCCTTTCGCCAAGTATTCCTGAATGTCCTGCCGGAGCCATTCGTAATGAAAGAGCCGTTTATAGGCTACATTCTTTTTCAGCATGATCTCTACATTCACCTGACTGTTCTGATAACAGGTCAGTTCGTTTCTAAATTGTTCATTATGTTCTGCGAGGCGTTTGATCTCCTGCTCCCGTTCACGCCTCAAAGCAGTACAGACCGGAATCAGGAGTTTCATCACGACATTGTCCATTACGTGATGTCCCTGCATATATAAATAAGTCGTTTCGGGCATTAATCCCAGTTCCTTCAATTCATCACGTAAGTTGTTCACCTGATTGACAATACGGGGAAAACGTTTTTTTCAATTCCGAAAGTTTCTGACTGACACGGTGTTGTAAAGCTTCCAGACTGTGTTCGGGATGCCTCAAACTTATCTCTTTCAAAGCCGTATATGTATGGAAGTCATACATCGGAAAGGTATAAGTATCACGCTGGCGGTAGAACCAGATATTCCACAGAAAAAGCGGATATACGATTTCCGAGTAACGTTTCAGGTAAGCATCGAAATCGAGAATAAAACGGTCGTTCAGCGTAGCCTGCACACACACTTCATGAAGACTTTCAGCAAAACAATGGTAGTTTTCAATGGCGTAAGTGTAGGTCTGGAAAATATATTTGTTCCGGTTAATCTTACGGGAGGTATTGGTAGCTCCTTGCAACAGAAAATCATAGTCACTGTCGACACAGGCAATCAGCTTCTTCCCAGTTCCTTTGTATTCAGCGTATTCATCAACACCATTTTCTTCCCTTTTGCCAGGGAGGTGGCGGAAGGAAGCATCACCTGGAAATAATGTTCGTCATCTTCAAATTCTTCGAGCAACGTACGCCAGAATGCGACATCATCATAGCTTTCTACATAAGCAATGATACGCCGGCGCGCCTTCTTCGAGTAGAGTTTATGGGCAGCGTTGAAGTAAGAAGAAGTCAGGTTATCTCTTAGTGAAGTTGCCATGTTGATAGTTACTAATTATACAAATTATGGTTTCGTTTGGGAACATCCTTTTTCAAACGTATGTTCCAACGAGGTGGATATATCGCTCACTTCCGTCACGCGTCCAGCCAACCTTCCATAATGACGGCAGGCGAATGGGTAGTCAGGATAATCTGCACATTCGGATTCAGTTCCCGTATCATTGAAATTAATCTCTGCTGCCATTCGATATGAAGGGAAGCCTCCGGTTCATCCATAAACAGCACACAATGGCTGTTGTCCTGCACGAGTACCGTCAACAGAATTACTAACATCTGCTTTTCACCGGAAGACAGTTTATAGGGAAACAGCAGTTCGCCATCCTGATAGAAAGCAATGTCGTTCCGTTTACGGTCTATCTTCTTACGGGTATAGCTGAACAGTTCGTCAATCATATCCTGAAAACGACGTTTGGCAATCGACAGGGTCGCGGCTTTTCGCCGTTCTTCTTCATCGTTGCTCGAAAGCATTTCTATCATTTTATTGCCTATGTTGACCTGATAATCAAGATAACGGCGTTGGAGAAGGTAGAGCTGCAGTCCAGTTCGGACTTCACATTCTTATCTGCCATACGGGCTGTAAAGTCGCCCATAATCAGGGGGCGGTCGTAACTGCGAATCACATCATACGTATATAGGTGGCCTCGGGATTGTCGAAGAAAAGACGCACGCCGTTTTTTTCGTCGCTTTTCATCTCGCCGGAAAGGTCTTCAAGATAGCCGACGGAACGATTGAGAATCGTTGTCTTCCCCACTCCGTTAATGCCGGAAAGGATATTTACGTCGGGACGTAAATCCCAGCTTATATTAAAACGTCCCCATAGTCCGTGGATTTCGATACGACGGATATAATTGGCTTGTTGTTCCATAATATTCAAGTTTAATCAAGGCAAATATAAATAAAATGTCCCGTTTTCATGCACAAACGGGACATTTTGTTTTATCGTCTTCTCCTTTCTCTGTTTCAACAGAAATGAGACAACTTCATTTCTATCTCCGGTGTGGACAAGGACGCGGTCTGGCAGTAGTCCGCCGGGAAGAATTATTCCCCTTGCCATTTTTTCTCAAAGTATGTCAGTTTATTTACCGGATTGAGAAAATACAAGAATAAAAAAGTTACCTTTGCCAACCGTTTTTTCTAATTAGATGTTATTCTTATAAGATTATATTAGATCACTATTATCAGCATGGACAAAAGTAAGAATCTACACGGTCATCTGTTTGCGTTGACAGCAACGTTATGTGGGGCTTAATGGCTCCTATTGGTAAATCGGCTCTGCAAGAGTTTTCCGCTCTTTCCGTCACTACATTCCGTATGATAGGAGCTGCGGCTGCTTTCTGGATGTTATCTATATTCTGTAAACAAGAGCACGTCAACCACAGGGATATGCTAAAGATTTTCTTTGCTTCTCTGTTTGCCTTAGTATTTAATCAGGGGATCTTTATTTTCGGACTTTCCATGACTTCGCCTATCGACGCCTCTATCGTAACTACTACTTTGCCGATAGTAACCATGATTGTGGCTGCCATTTATCTGAAAGAACCGATTACAAACAAGAAGGTATTGGGAATTTTTGTAGGTGCTATGGGGGCACTTATCCTTATTTTAAGTAGTCAGGCTGCAAGTGGCGGTAACAGAAACCTTATCGGCGACTTGCTCTGTCTGGTAGCACAAATCAGTTTCTCTATCTATCTGACGGTATTCAAAGGACTATCTCAGCAGTATTCAGCGGTAACAATCAATAAATGGATGTTCGTTTACGCCTCGATATGTTATATACCTTTCTCCTATTATGACATTTCAACGATTCAGTGGGCCTCTATTTCCACCGTTGCTATCATACAAGTGCTCTATGTAGTACTAGGGGGAAGTTTCCTAGCCTATCTCTGCATTATGACGGCACAAAAACTGCTTCGTCCTACCGTTGTCAGTATGTATAATTATATGCAGCCGATTGTGGCTACGATTGCTGCCATTATTATGGGAATCGGAAGTTTCGGCTGGCAGAAAGGACTTGCCATTGCGCTCGTATTTCTCGGTGTATATATTGTAACGCAAAGTAAGTCGAAGGCTGATTTCGAGAAAGCGGGAAGGGAATTGTAATAACCACCAATCATTATTAGTTATCAGACACGGATTACACAAATTTCACAGTCCTTTGATTGACTAAAACTGTGAAGT
>ENA-OQCK01000570-OQCK01000570.1-human-gut-metagenome-genome-assembly--contig:-NODE-570-length-18882-cov-10.168275_pt1 | contig 18882 bp, 19 predicted proteins | sample MGYA00242498_ERZ504578 | MGnify/ENA primary metagenome ERZ504578 (study PRJEB26092, sample SAMD00036229) | human gut metagenome | host: Homo sapiens | study: EMG produced TPA metagenomics assembly of...
GCTATTAAAAAAACATTCATAAAGTATCGGATTGACACGCAGAATATCCTAGCGGATAATTATAATTCACTCCTTTATTCCCGTCAGATGCTCGAGTCACTGGATGCCATTCGGGAAAATCCGAATGCCCGAAAAGAGTTTGAGGCCGGTTGGAAGCTCAGAAAAAAAATCTGACAGAGAAGGATGAAGACATACTGACCAACCGATTAAGTTCGAACTGTGAAAAGGCGTTGGATGACATGATGATGAATCGATTCGGCAGATACGCCAGACGATTTATACCATTATGGCAGTCAATATGTCAGCCATTTATGAAAAGAATGAAGTGGCTGTCCATACGGCGGAAAGGTCTCTCTTTTGGATCTGGACGGTAGGGATTGCTTGTATTGTGATCGCCTTCCTCTTTCTGGCTCGCCTGCCACGCTCGGTCAGCGTACAGATCCGGAAATTGACGGATGGCATCAAGGAAATCACCAATGCCAATTACAGCAAACGGCTCAATTTGGGTAATGAACCGGAGTTTAAGGAAATAGCCACGTTGTTCAACGAGATGGCCGAGCGCTTGGCCGAATACAGGAACAGTTCGCTGGAAGATATCCTGCAAGGGAAAAAATATATAGAAACAATTATCAACAGCATTGCAGAACCTATCATAGGCTTGAGTAAGGAACGGAAGATTTTGTTTGTCAATGACGAGGCTTTGACTGTTTTGAATTTGACACGGGAAAACATTATCGACAAACCGGCTCCCGAAGTGGCGTTAAAAAATGATCTGCTGCGCCGTTTGATCCGCCAGTTGGTACATCCCGATGACAATAAGGATCCGTTGAAAATCTATGCGGACAACAAGGAAAGCTATTTTCAAGTAAAATACATCCCGATCAACGTTAACAGGCAGACTGGACTGGAGAGTAAGTATGTCGGGGATGTGATCCTGTTGAAGAACGTGACCGAATTTAAAGAAAAAGATATTGCAAAGACAACTTTTATTTCAACGATCTCTCATGAACTGAAGACACCGATATCGGCTATCATGATGAGCTTGGAACTGCTGGAAGACAATCGGATCGGAAAACTGAATACAGAACAGGAGAGCCTTTCCAAGAACATAAAGGAAAATAGCGACCGTTTGTTGGAGATCACTGGCGAATTGTTGAAGATGTCACAGGTAGAAAGCGGTAAGCTCTACCTGAATCCGAAGATTACCAAACCGATCGAACTGATCGACTATGCCATCAAGGCGAACCGGTACAGGCCGAGCGTTTTAACTGTCAGATCGAAGTGGAGTATCCCGAAAAGATTGCCAAATTGTTTGTCGACAGCGAGAAGATTGCTTGGGTTGTGACCAACCTGTTATCGAACGCCATCCGTTATTCGTCGGAGAACGGACGGATTATCATCGGTGCACGACAGATCGACAAAGCCGTCGAGATCTATGTCAAGGACTTCGGAAAGGGCATTGACTCGCGTTACCACGAAAGTATTTTCGACCACTATTTCCGTGTGCCGGGAACAAAAGTACAAGGTAGCGGTTTGGGACTTGCCATCAGCAAGGACTTTGTGGAAGCTCATGGTGGTACGATCCGTATCGAAAGCGAAGTCGGTAAAGGTAGCACGTTCGTGATCAGATTCAATGTATAAAAAGTAAAATCAAAAATCAGATAGTCTAATGAAAGTATTAAAATTTGGTGGTACTTCAGTCGGTTCTGCCCAGCGGATCAAGAATGTTGCATCAATCATTTGCGATCAGGAACAGAAAATAGTAGTACTCTCTGCCATGGCAGGGACAACAAACTCTTTAGTGGAGATATCTGAGTGTTTCCATAAGAAAGATCCGGGAAAAGCCAATGCGATCCTTTCTGCTTTGGAACAAGCTTATGTCAATCATATAGAAGAATTATACCAAAGCGATACCTACAAAGAAAAGGCCATGCAATACATGCTTGAACGGTCTCAATATGTCTGGTCTTTCTCTAATATGCCTTTCAGCATGTTCGATGAAAAGGAAATCTTGGCGCAGGGTGAGCTAATATCAACCTTTTTGATGACCTGCTATCTGGAAGAACAAGGAGTGAAGGTAGTTTTATTGCCTGCGTTGAACTTCATGCGAATTACAATGGACAATGAACCGGACATGGAATATATCGCTAAACACCTAAATACACTTTTGGAGCAAAACAAAGAGGCAGAAATATATATTACGCAAGGTTTCATCTGCCGGAATGCTTACGGCAGCATCGACAACTTGGAAAGAGGAGGAAGCGATTACACTGCCTCTCTAATTGGGGCGGCTATCCAAGCAGAAGAGATACAGATATGGACGGATATTGACGGGATGCACAACAACGATCCACGGTTTGTCAATGACACCGCTCCTGTTAGGCAGTTGAACTTCGACGAAGCCGCTAAGTTGGCACATTTCGGTGCCAAGATACTACATCCGACTTGCATCCTGCCTGCTAAGGAAAAGAACATACCGGTACGCCTCTTGAACGCATTGCAGCCAAGTGCGTCTGGTACATTGATCTCGAACACGGCGGAAAAGGGTGCGATCAAAGCTGTTGCCGCCAAAGACAACATCACGTATGTCAAGATCAAGTCGCTCCATACGATACCGACACCTCATTTTCTGAGCATCGTGTTTGATACGTTCTATAATTACAATACGCCGGTAGACATGGTGACCACTTCCGATATCGGGGTTTCCGTAACGATTGATGATGACAAGCATATAGATGAGATTGTGGGTGTATTACGGAAATACGCAACGATTACAGTCGAAAAGAATATGGTGATTGTTTGTGTTGTTGGTGACCTGGAATGGCAAAATGTCGGTTTTGAGGCACGCATCATCAATGCATTGAAAGATATTCCCGTACGATGATTTCATACGGCGGAAGTAGTAGTAATGTATCGTTGGTGATGAAAGCGGAAGATAAAGTACATGCTTTGAAGGCGCTTAGTGAGCACTTGTTTTCCGTATCAGACAAACCTGTGTTTTCATCCGTTTCTTAAAAGAAAATTAAGATTAATAGTTGAGCATATTTGTTTTTTGATTTGTTTTAGAAATGAAGCAGGGGGGTGTGTCAAAACTAAGACACATCTCCTTTTTTATCTTAAGATAGTCGTTCCTCTTTTTTTGTCTATGCGACTATTTTTTCAGTAATTAGGTAATGAGGTTTAATATTCGTCGTATGTTGAGTCACACGTGGTCTGATAAAGATAAATATAGTGTGTGCACTCCTTCTCTTTCCAGCTTTTAGTAGTTTTGTACACATCTTTTTGATGTTAAAAGCTATAGCGAAGAAGGCAAAGTCCATAGTCACCTTGTCTTCTCCCACATGCCGGAACCTTCTGTATGCCATGTTGTGTTTCATCTGTCCAAAAACCGCATCCGGTTCTATACATCGCCTTCCCCTATGCCTGACGCCTTCTTCCGAGAGCAGCCTTTCCCGTGCCTGCCGTTTGTATTGGTTTAACCGGTGGTTGACTTCTATGATACGGTTCCCCCGGGCTTTAAAGCAACTGCCACGTAAAGGACACCCTTCACATCTTTGTGCTTTATACCGGGCACTTTCGGTGACGTATCCGCTAGCTGTCTTGTCACGTCTGGTTCCTATACGGTTCATGCGCTGCCCCATAGGACAAACGTAATAATCCTCCTCCGCATTGTAATGGAGACTCTCCGTATGGAATGGATTGGGAGTATAACGGGGACGTTGTTCTTTATGGAAGTAGTTGTACTTGACGAAGGCTTCTATCCCATTATCTTGCATGAACCGGTAATTTTCTTCCGAGCCGTAACCGGAATCTGCCACACCCACGGTTGGTAAGCGGTTATAGCGTTGCTCAAAGGAGTGGAAGAAAGGTATGAGGGTCGGTGTACGGTTGGGTTGGGAAACAGTCGGAAGTCTATGAGGAATTGGTTCTGGGTACCTATTTGCAGATTATATCCGGGCTTGGTCTGCCCGTTTCTCATGGCGTCTTCTTTCATGCGCGTGAAGGTGGCATCAGGATCGGTCTTGGAATAGGAGTTGCGTTCTCCAAGAGTGTCAAGATGGTTGTCGTATTCCATCAACTTGTCACGGTACTCCTCAAGTTCCCGGACTTGTTTCTTCTTTTCCCGGATGACTTTCTTTTGTTCCCTGTCCTTTGTTACAGGCTGGTGTTCCAGCCCCTCTTTAAGTTCATTCACTATATCTGAGAGCATGGCGGGTGTGAACTCTACGGGTGTGTCTTTGGCGGAGTTCTCTTGGGCTATGGCCTCGTCCACCTGCTCCATGAGAACGCGGATCTTATCCATCAGCCTTGCACGGTTCTTTTCGACCGTCTTGCGCCAGACAAAAGTATATTTGTTGGCCCTGGACTCGATCTTGGTACCGTCGATATACTCCACGTCAAGGCTGATGAGACCCTTGTCGGCTAGGACAAGGACCAACCGCGTGAATACATTATTTATCTCTCCTTTTACACGATTACGGAAACGGTTGATGGTAATAAAATCCGGATGCTCATTACCGGAAAGCCAGATATAATGAATATCACGTAAAAGAAGTTTCTCTATTTTACGGCACGAATAGATATTGTTCATGTAGGCGTAGATAATCACCTTAAGCATCATTTTAGGATGATAAGGACAACGACCGGTTGCTTTATAAAGCCTCTTGAGATTGTCAAGATTGAGATTGTCAACAACCGTATTGACCACACGGACCGGATCGTTCGCCGCTATGTTCTCATCAATCTGCCGGGAAAAGAACCGTTTGGTTGGGAGCGTAATCCCGAAAGTGTGTTTTTGTGGGCATTTGTCTTTTTATTTTTTTTACTAAGATACAGAAAAATAGCGATATAGGCAAGATTTTAGTTGAGAAAACAGAGGCTTCACCTCATGTTTTATGGCTTACCAGAGAATGACCGGATTTACCAAGAAAGCGCATCCCTGTCACGGGACACGCTTTCTGCCATAATTAAAGTTCCGGTCATTCAGGTCCCTTAAAGGCCTGTTTACAAAAAAAGCCCGGCTATATAAACAGCCAAGCTATACGCCTTTGTATAGTCAAGGTTCATTTGGTCAATCAGTCACTCTCCATGTTTGATAGCTCTTAAAACGAACAACTCTGCAAAGAAAACATTTTATTCTGTTAATGAGGTTTTTTTGACTCTTTGTTTTACATGCTTTGCAACACAATTAAGGGGATATGTACATTTTGACACACCCCCTTTGTTATGGATAAGGTTATGACTTTTCTTTATTTAAGCGGAATAAGGGTAAAGCCCCAGTTGTATTCCCGGTTTGCGGGTAATGTATAAGCTGGTTCCGGACGTGAACCCCAGCTATCATAACCTGCTACACCTTGTTGTTTCAAGTCGACGCAAACCTCAACGAAGTCGCGAGGTGTGATATCGTTGATATGATGCTGGCGACGTAATACGTTCTTTGCTGCGGCTTCATCATGGTTCGCTACTTGCTCTGGTGTGAAATTACTCCATTGACGGGGTAGCCCAGTTGCTTCCTCGTCATCGAAATCCTCTATGGAATTACGCAAAGCGTTAAATCCAATCGTATTATCCGCTTGGATCAACAAGCCTTTCTTGCCGGTACTAAGTGATACCCAACGAGTGTCGGTATGATGACCGTTTTCCTGCGGGCGTACATATGGGAAATATAATTCCTCGGCTGTGGATTTATATAAGCCGATCATACTACCGGCATTTCTATCCAAGTAGTTCTCAGCAGGTCCCCGTCCGAAATATTCCACTTGATTCATGCTTGCCGGTAAGCGGAAGCGAACACCGATACGGGGAACATTCAATTTGGAAGCCTCTTTACGGGCGGCGTCACGTCCCGGAGTGAAAGTTGCCGTGCGAGTAGATTCCGATACCTCGGTTTGGGCGGCATCCATATCCGTGGATGTGAAACGGGCGGCCACATTTACGGCTCCGCTTGGATAGATCGTATAATTAACAATGTATAGATTTCCTGCCGGCAATAAATAGTTCACGTTAACCACGGCGTTATTGCCATCCATAGTGACGGTAGCGTCTGTCACGTTGAAGTTCTTGCTGCTTTCCTTCCAGACTTGCAAGCGTTTTGGCATACCGTTTCCGTAATCGTTATCGGTCGGCGCACGCCAGAAGTTCGGTTGGATACCGAAACCCTCGCTGAAATATTCCGTACCATCCACTTTATAAGAAGTAACGATTCCTGTCTTCCTGTTAAACACGAAGTTTACCTTTGAGGAGGATGCCGATAAGTTATCTCCATTTGTCGAAACCGTTAATTTAGGGCCGCTGGTCTTAAACGCCTTCTTGGGGCTTTCGATCGGTAAGCGGAATTGATCGCAAGCGATTTCGTGTCCGATAGGGATTAACGGCTCTTTTTCTACGGTCGTTACGTTGAAGTTTACGAAATATTCCGTACCGGCTTGTGGCTTTAAGTTGCTACGGGAACCGTAAATTCCTTAGAAGCTTGGGGTTCTATGTCCAAAGAGACTTTACCGGAGCGTACAACTTTATTATTGGCTGTTACGCTATAGTGGACCATATATTTCTTTAGGTTCGTGAAATAAAAACGGTTCGTGACGCGGAATAAACCGTTCGCTAAATCGATCGCCTCAAACCCGATATTTTGATGGGCGTATTTAACCTCTGCCATAGCGGGATGCGGGGTACGATCCGGGTTTACTATACCGTTGCAAAGGAAGTTTCCGTCACTAGGGGCGTTTACTCCATAGTCACCACCATAGGTATAATATTCACGTCCATTCTTATCTTTTTCCAAGATACCTTGGTCCACCCAGTCCCAGATGAATCCGCCTTGCAGGTTCGGGTATTTATAGATCGCTTTCCATTGATCCCATAAGTTACCGGAAGAGTTTCCCATCGCATGTGAATACTCCGAAGGAGCTACCGGACGATCACTACCCTTACGTCCGATTTCCTCTAGCCATTCAGCGCTCGGGTATTGAGGTACGTACATATCCGTATTCCATTCCCAAAGGGCACGTTCATAGTTCACAGGACGATTCATGCTATTTATTTCCTTGTCTTTCAGATATAAATAAGTTTGATAGAAGTTGTATCCGTTTCCAGCCTCGTTTCCGAGTGACCAGAAAGTAACGCTCGGATAATTCTTGTTTCGTTCGTACATATTCATCGTACGGTCCATATGCGGGATCAGCCATTCCGGATTATTACCCAAAGTGCCGCCTTTTTTCAGACTGTAATACATACCGTGAGACTCGATATTCGCCTCATCGTAAACATACAATCCGTATTCGTCGCAGAGTTCATAGAATTTACGGTCTTGCGGATAGTGGCATAGGCGGACAGCGTTGATATTGTTTTGCTTCATCAGCTCGAAATCCTTACGCATGAGTTCCTCGGTTACGTAATGTCCGGTTTCCGGGTTATGCTCATGGATATTGACACCCTTGAACTTAACCGGTTGCCCATTGAACAATAAGACCGTATAAGGTTTTCCGTCTTCCGCTACTTGGTCAATTTGCTTCATCTCGAACCGGCGGAAACCAACGTTGAATGGAACTACCTCGATTACCTTACCCTCTTCTTTTATCGTCATCAATAATTTGTATAGATTCGGATGCTCGGCACTCCAAGGGGTTACGTTCTTTAAATCATACTCGAAAGATGCTGTTTGAGGACTTGCGGGATTTACCCATATATTATTAGCCTCGGAGGCCACAATATTACCTTTTGCGTCCAAAAGCTCATATCCGACATTTAAGTTTTTTGTTTCTTGGGTATGATTCTTTAAGTCTACCGCCAGTTTGAAGATTCCATTCGTATACGTATCGTCCAAGGTTGAGACGACACGGAAATCTTGAATACTGGCCTTGGGTTGAGACCAAAGGAATACGTCACGTTCGATACCGCTCATTCTCCAGAAATCCTGACATTCCAAATAAGAACCGGTGCTCCAACGGAATATCTTTAATGTAAGCACATTCTTTCCGGGTTGCAGGTATTTATTGATCAGGAACTCGGCGGGATTTTTGGAATCCTCGCTATAACCCACTTCTTTCCCGTTTAAATATACGTAAAGGCCGGATTTAGCTCCGCCGATGTGTAAATAAATATCCCGGTTATCCCAATTTGCGGGTATCTCGATGTCCCTGCGGTATACGCCAACCGGATTCGCTTCCGGCAATAACGGAGGTTGGGGATTTCTTGGTTTAAACTCGTAACCATGATTCGTATAAATGGCTACGCCATGTCCTTGTACTTCCCAGTTTCCGGGAACGGTTATATCATCCCATGAAGAGGTATTAACGGAAGGATCTGTGATATTTTGAGGAAGATCTTTGTAAGAGTCGACAAAGAAAAATTTCCAAGTACCGTTTAATAGGGAATAGTACGGGCTTTTCTCAAATCGAGAGGTGAGGGCGGTTTCCCGGTCCGCATAACTCATGAAGGAGCTTCTGGGTTTTTCCTTGTTTACGGCTACGACTTGAATGTCTTGCAATAAGGTTTTACGGGTTGGGGTGAAGAACCGTCCGCATAAGCCATTCCGGAAATAAGGCAACCTAATGCTCCGGAAAGCATCATTTTTTTGATAAAGTTCATATTCATCGTATTTTATTTAGATTAGCACTGGGGAATTGAAAATTGAGAATTGAGAATTGAAAATTACGTAGAGTCACTTCTAATTTTCAATTCTCAATTCTCAATTTTCAATTATTTAGCTGCATAGTAAGAATATCCGTTAGCTACTTGCTGGAATGCTAAAACCCCAGATTGGCTTAACTCGACATTCATTTCTTTTCCGTCCGGTAGGTACATGACAACTTCGTCATTGCCATTGAATTTTAACAATTTTGTGCTTTCACCGTCAGTCTCTACATTCCAGCTTTGATCTGCTTCGTTGAAAACTAAGTCAAGCGCTTTCTCGTCGCCTTCCTTTTGGATATGGTATCCGTCAACTTTTGTTTCTACGGTATAAACGCCGTCTTTACCATCGATTGTTTTAACGTTACCTACATCTGCTACAGGATTACTTCCGCTCCAAAATTCGATAGAGTTGATCACAAGGACATCAGCCAAAGCGGAAATCTCGTAAACCGGGACAATCCAGAAAGCAATGAACACTAGCTCATTAACAAACTTACTGTCGATGCTTCTATTCCACGTTAAAAGTTTGTTTGTTAAACCAAAAGATCCTATACAGGACGAAAATAGGATACTACTTGCCACCGTAGTCGCTAGTAATAAAGTTAAGCTTTTCTTTTTCATAATTTAATAATTAGTTATTACAAGGGACGAAGATAACAACTTTTTCATGATAAATAGTGGTTATAAAGGAATAAATGGAATAAGTGCCTTAATATTAATCAAGCTTCTATTAAGTACGTAGTTCTGGCGGAACTCCGTTTATTACTCATATACACTAACTTCATGTTTGAATTTCAAACCATATACCTCTTTGATGTCCATAGCTCCATACTAAAAAAGATTATGGTTGGAAAGATTGTTTGTTAAATATTTTAATAATTAGGTGGTGTCGTTTTAGATTCGTATGCGAAAAATTAGTCTTTTTTGTTTTATAATTAAAAATAGTGCTATATTTGCTGCGTCTAATGATTATAAGTTCCGCCAGAACGATGAAGAAGTGCTTTCATGGTAGTTAACCGAGGATTTATAATTATACATTAATGATTTAGAAGAGTGAATATTATAAGAAACGAGATCTAAAATAGTATGCCTTAAGTCTTATAATAGTAACAGCTATTTAATAAACAAAAAACGATTCTTATGTTGAAAATTGTAAGACCTGTCAGTTTTGTTCTATTGTCTGCAGCGTTTTGTTCCGGGGGTGTGGTTCATGCTTCTGATCGTGCGGCGATAACTCCGAGGGTAGGTATTTCCCAGCAAGAAGGTAGTTTGAAGGGAACGGTTAGTGACAGTTTTGGCCCTGTGGCTGGAGCGTCAATAGTTGTAAAAGGTACTACGAATGGTACTGTAACCGACATGAATGGTAATTTCGTGTTGGATGTGAAGAAAGGGGATGTGATCCAAGTATCCTTTATCGGTTATCTAACTCAAGAATTCAAATATAATGGAGAGCCTTCCATCAATGTGTCCTTGCAGGAAGATACCCAGAAATTAGATGAGGTGATCGTTGTCGGTTATGGTACGCAACAGAAGGCGAACTTGTCGGGAGCGGTAGCCCAATTGGATAGCAAGGAGTTGACAAGCCGTCCTATCTCCAACGTGTCTTCCGGTCTTCAAGGTATGATGCCGGGTGTAACCGTTACCTCGGGTCAAGGCCGTCCGGGACAGGATGGTAGTACGATCCGTATCCGTGGTGTCGGTACTTTGAACTCTGCCAGCCCATATATCTTGATCGATGGTATCGAGAGTGGCTCCATGAATGATATCGATCCGAATGATATTGAGAGTATTTCTGTATTGAAAGACGCTTCTTCCGCCGCTATTTACGGTTCGAAGGCTTCTAATGGTGTTATCTTGATCACGACAAAACGTGGTAAGACGGGTGCTCCTCGTATCTCTTATAACGGATATGTGGGTGCCTCGAAAGCTACTTCCATGATTGATCGTGTCAGCTCAGCCGATTACGCACGTTTGTGGAATCGTTTCGAGCCGGGACGTTATAGTGACGAGGACATCCGGATGTTTGAGGATGGCTCTGATCCTTACGGACATCCTAATACGGACTGGAATGATGAGGCTTATCGGACAGGTTTGTTGCATAAGCACAATGTTAGTATTACAGGAGGTGCGGAGAACGTGAAGTATATGGCTTCGGCCGGATATTTAGGGCAGACGGGTATCCTTCCTAACTCAGATCGTAAACAGTTTAACGGACGTACGAATCTGGATATGCAGTTGACGAAGAAACTGGCTGTTCGGATGAACATGTCTTTTATCAAGAATGACTTCTCGGATCCGAATGCTAGCTATTATGGTGGTTCTTCCGACCAGATTATCCGTCAATTGAATATTATTAGCCCGATGATCCCTGTCAAGGATAAGGATGGCAAATACGGACAAACTAACGATGGTAACCCTATCGCATGGTTGGATTCCGGGCAGACGGTGGATAATTGTAACCAGAATTTTACGGGGGCACTTTCTGTTGATTATGATATTATTGATGGGCTGAAGGCTACTGTGACGGGTGCCTATGTGAACGAGGACCAACGTCATACGGAGCGAGTTCTGAGCATACCGGATGATCCGGCATCTGCGTCTCGTACCACTTCCTTGGTTGAACGTTTCGTGAATTGGAAACGTTATAATTTCGATGCTTTGCTGAATTACAGCAAGAACTTTGGTCAGCATGGCTTGAAAGTGATGGTAGGTTATCATGCGGAGAAGTATGAGGTTAGCAAGAATCAGATGCAGAGGAATAATTTCCCGAGTAATAGCCTGAATGATATGGATGCCGGTGGGGCTTCTACACAAACAAATGATGGTTTGAGCCGAGAGCTTGCCATGCTTTCCTATTTTGGGCGTATTAATTATGATTTTGCGGGAAAATATTTATTAGAGGCAAACTTCCGTGCGGATGCTTCCTCTCGTTTTGCTCCGGGACATCGTTGGGGATATTTCCCTTCTTTCTCCGGTGCTTGGCGTATCAGCGAGGAGGAGTTTATGGAAAGTACGCATGATTGGTTGAGCAGTTTGAAGATTCGTGCTTCTTGGGGTATGTTAGGTAATCAAGACGCCTTGAATAAATCGAATCCTTGGGAGAACCAATATTATCCTTGGATGCAGACTTATAATTTGGATGGTAATTATCCTATAGGAGGCAACTTGACGACGGGATATTATCAGAAAGCCTATCGTATCGAGGATTTATCATGGGAGAAATCTACGACTTGGGGTATTGGCTTGGATGCGGTTATTAATCATGTGACTTTCACGTTTGATTACTATGACCGCAAGACTACGGATATCATCATGGAGGTACCGGTCCCGACTGAGTTTGGCTTGGATCCTTATTTCGACAACGTGGGTTCTATGCGTAACCGAGGTGTCGAGGTACAGCTAGGTTATAACAATAAGTGGAATGACTGGTCATTGAATGTGATGGGAAATATGGCCTATAATAAGAACAAGATCGAGGATTTAGGAGGTGTAGACCGTATGACAAATCCTGATGACGGTGATTTGTGGCGTTTTGTTGGAAAGCCAATCGATTCTTACTATGTATATAAGGCTGATGGCTTTTTCCAATCTGACGCGGAGGCACAGCAATGGATGGATACCTATAAAGGAAAAGACGGCTACCCGTTCGGACAGGATTTTCAAGCCGGTGATTTACGTTATGTAGATACGAATGGAGATGGAAAGCTGGATGCGGATGACCGTGTATTGTCTAAGACTATCAATCCAGTTGTTACATTTGGTTTGAACTTGAATGTAGGCTATAAAGCATTTGACTTGACTTTGAACTTCACCGGTGCGGCTAATGTAGGTCGTGCGTTTACGAAAGAAGCGTTTGGTGAGTTCTCGGGTAGTGCCGGACATCCTTCTACTGCATGGTGGATAGCTGGACACCGGAAAATACCAATGCAAGTATGCCGCGTGTAGCGGAGTCTAGAAAATCTCCGAGTGAGGCTTCTAACGTGATGTCTGATTTCTGGGTAATTAATACCAGTTACCTGCGTCTGAAGACATTGCAATTGGGATATACGCTTCCAAAGAGTGTGCTGAACGCTATCGGTTTGTCGAATGTACGTGTTTATTATTCTGCGGAGAATTTGTTTACGATAGATTCTATGCCATTGAACGTAGACCCGGAGACGGTTAGTTCCCGTTTGTCTAGCTACCCATTAGTGATGACAAATTCTTTTGGCGTAAATGTGACATTCTAATTAGTTAAGACCATTTAAATAGAAGATTTTATGAAACGATTATCAATATATATGTTGGCGGCTGGTATGGCTGCGTTATCTACTTCGTGTTCAGATTTTCTGGATACGGTGCCTAAGGATCAGTTGGCTCCCTCTACCACATGGCAGACAGAGGCGGATGCGAAGGGCTTCATAGTAGGCTGTTATAAGGATTTGCTAGATGGAAATACGTTGCTTTATCTGGATTGTGGCTCAGATATAGGCTATAATAATTTCCCTTGGGAAGGATTCCGCCCGTGGGGGATGGGTCATTGTCTAGTTCTAATCCTGGGCAGATCCTTTATGATTACAAGTCGATTCGTAAGGCGAATACATTCTTGGAGAATGTAGACAAGGTGACGTTTTCTAGTGACGCTGTAAAAGCTAATTATGTGGCTCAAGCTAAAGCGATCCGTGCTTATAAGTATTTCTTGATGAATTGGTGGTATGGTGGTGTGCCTATTATTAGTTCTTATTCAAGTGCAGACGAGGCTAAAGTGGAACGCAATACGGAACAAGAGGTACGCAATTATATAGCTAAGGATTTAGACGAGGCCTTAGCTGGGATCGCGGAGGCTCCGGAGGCTCGTGGCTATATCGCTAAAGGTGCTGTTTTAGCTATCAAGATGCGTGAGGCTTTGTATTATGGTGATTGGCAAAAGGCAAAAGACGCGGCTAAGGCAATCATTGATTTGAAGCAGTATGAGTTGGATCCGGATTATGCAAATCTTTTCAAGGTATCGGGAGTGGATTCTAAAGAGATAATCCTAGCGGATCAGAATATTGAGACGTTGGATGGATTGGGAACCATCGGGCAAATGTATAATAATGTAGACCAAGGTTGGTCTTCTATCGTCCCGACCCAGAATTTGGTGGATATGTATGAAATGTCCGATGGATTGACGAAAGAAGAGTCGAAGACTTATGACGCAAAGCATCCGTTCGCAAATCGCGACCCTCGTATGGCCATGACCATTTTATATCCGGGACGTGACTGGAGAGGTGATGTCTTGAATACTTTGGATGAGAAACTTCCTGATGGTACTGTCAACAAGAACTTCCCGACTTATACAGATAATGCTTCCAAGAGTGCTTTGACTTGGGCGAAATACTTGGATCCGATGGATCAATATGGAGATGTTTGGAGTTCGGGAGCTTGTCCGATCGTATTCCGTTATGCGGAGGTTCTATTGACGTATGCGGAGGCCGCGAATGAGCTGAGCGGTCCTTCTGATGAGATCTATGGTTATTTGAACCAGATCCGCCAGCGTGTAGGAATGGGGGAAGTGGATAAGGCTAAATATGGACGAAGGATAAACTTCGTGAATTGATCCGTCGTGAGCGTACGGTAGAGTTGGCCGGCGAAGGCTTGCGCCGTGCGGACATCGTCCGTTGGCAGGAAGATGGAAAGATGCTTGCCGAGAAAGTCATGAATGGTGATTTGTTACGTGTTACAGGAACGATTAATTATGGGGAGTCTGAGCCTACTAAACGTGCGGAAATCACGGGTACGGCTGTTATTGAGACTCGTCAGTTCTCTTCTCGTAACCGTTACTTGCCGATTCCTCAAACAAGCATGGATAAGAATCCAAACTTGAAACAGAATCCGGGGTATTAGTTTCCTATGAGATGTTAGATAAAAAGGGGGGGAAGGCCGAGAGGTTCTCCCCTTTTTTAGTTACATTTGGCGAATATTGAGATTGTATGTCTCATGTGCTTAAGTATATAAATTGATTCCGTTATGAAAAAGAAACTGATAGTTTTTGCCTGCTTTCTTCTCGTATCCTTGTCTTGTTTGCCGCAGTTGCCTGTACGGTTGAACGAGCGTTCGGTGGTGTTAAATACGTCTACCGGGGCATTAAAAGGGAAGATGGTAACTCCCAATCAGGAGTCCGGTTATCCTGTGGTATTGATTATACCGGTTCCGGCCCTACGGATATGGACGGGAACTCCGCCGCCTTGCCGGGTAAGAATAACTCCCTTAAATACTTGGCGGAAGGGCTAGCGGGAAAAGGTATCGCTTCCTTGCGGTATGACAAACGGGGTATCGCCTCCAGCGCCTCAGCGGGAAAGGATGAGTATTCCATGCGTTTCGAGGACGGGATCAAGGACGCACGAGGCTGGATCGATTATTTGAGCCGGGATAAACGTATTTCCGGAATCTATGTGTTGGGGCATAGCGAGGGAGCGTTGGTCGGTATGGCGGCTTCGGTGGATAACCCGAAAGTGAAAGGATACATTTCGGTGGCGGGTGCGGGGCGTCCGGCCTATGAGATCGTGGAGGAGCAAATGGCGGGTCAGCCGGAAGTGATCCGGAACATGGTAAAGTCGATAAATGCGTCCTTGAAGGAAGGGAAGCTCGTACCGGACGTGCCGATCGGCTTACAATCCTTGTTCCGTTCGTCGGTACAGCCTTATATGATCTCATGGTATACGTATAATCCGCAAGAAATCATCAAGAAATTAAAAGAGCCGGTGTTGATTTTACAAGGGGATAAGGATATGCAAGTATCCGTAAAAGATGCCGAACTGTTGAAGCAAGCCCACCTTCGGCGGATTATCATTTGATTGGAAATATGAACCATCTGATGAAGACCTGCGATACGATGGACCAGCAGAGGCAAATGGCTACCTATACCGATCCCGCCCTTCCGTTGCATAAGGATGTGCTGATATTAATTGAAAAGTTTGTGAGTAAACCTTGAACTGTTGTATCTTTGCGGTCATAAATTAAAGAGACAGTATGATTTCGGTTGAAGGACTAACAGTTGAGTTTGGCGGTTTTACGCTTTTTGATGACATTTCATTTGTAGTAAACAAGAAGGATCGTATCGCCTTGGTAGGTAAGAACGGTGCGGGTAAATCGACGATGTTGAAGATATTCGCCGGTTTGCAATCACCCACTTCCGGAACTGTTAGCGTACCGAAAGATGTTACGATCGGGTATTTGCCCCAGCACATGCAATTAGTTGATACCCGTACGGTGCGGGAGGAGGCGGAATGCGCTTTCGAGCATATCCATGAGATGGAGGAGGAGATCAATCGCTTGAATACCCAATTGGCGGAGCGTACGGATTATGACTCCGAGAGCTATCAAAAGCTGATCGATCGTGTCACGTACCTATCCGAGCATTTCCAGATGATGGGAGGAAACAACTACCATGCGGAGTTGGAGCGTACATTGGTCGGATTAGGCTTTAGCCGTAGCGATTTCGACCGCCCGACGTCTGAGTTCAGCGGAGGCTGGCGTATGCGTATCGAGCTGGCAAAGCTCTTACTCCGGCAACCGGACGTGTTGTTGCTGGACGAGCCGACGAATCATCTGGATATAGAATCCATCCAATGGCTGGAGAACTTTATCGCTACCCGTGCCAACGCCGTGATCTTAGTCTCGCACGACCGTGCCTTTATTGATAATACGACTTTCCGCACCTTGGAGATCGAATTAGGCAAGGTCTACGATTATAAAGTGAAATATTCGGAGTACGTCGTACTTCGCCAAGAACGCCGTGAGCAGCAGCAGCGCGCTTATGAGAACCAACAAAAGAAATTGGCCGATACCGAGGCGTTTATCGAGCGTTTTCGTTATAAAGCCACGAAGTCCGTACAGGTACAATCCCGCATCAAGCAATTGGAGAAGGTGGAACGTATCGAGGTAGACGATGTGGATACAGCCATGCTGCGGCTGAAATTCCCGCCCGCTCCCCGTTCCGGTTCCTATCCGGTGATCTGTGAGGAGGTGGCGAAGCGTTATGGCGATCATCTGATCTTCGACATGTGACCTTGACGATCAATCGGGGCGATAAAGTAGCTTTCGTCGGAAAGAACGGCGAGGGTAAATCTACCTTGGTGAAATGTATCATGGGAGAGATTGCCGATTTCACCGGAAAGCTCCAATTAGGTCATAACGTGAAGATCGGTTACTTCGCCCAGAACCAAGCGCAGCTATTGAACGAGAATCTTACCGTTTTTGATACGATCGATTACGTAGCCCAAGGAGATATCCGCTTGAAGATACGGGATATCCTAGGCGCTTTCATGTTTGGCGGCGAGGCCTCCGATAAGAAGGTGAAAGTCCTGTCGGGTGGCGAGCGTACCCGTTTGGCGATGATCCGCTTGTTATTGGAGCCGGTCAACCTGCTAATTCTCGATGAGCCGACGAACCACTTGGATATGCGTTCGAAAGACGTGCTGAAAGACGCCTTGAGAGAGTTCGACGGCACGGTGATTCTGGTTTCCCACGACCGTGAGTTCTTGGATGGCCTAGTCGATAAGGTCTATGAGTCGGTAACCAGAAAGTCGTCGAGCACTTAGGCGGCATCTATAATTTCTTGGAGCATAAGAAAATGGATAGCTTGCGTGAATTGGAACGTTCTACCGGGACGAGTACTTCCACATCCGGTACCAGTGAGGCTCAGGTATCTCAAAACAAGCTCTCCTATGAGGCAAGGAAGGAACTGAGTAAAGCGATTAAGAAAGCGGAGAAAGCAGTTGCCGAGGCCGAGGCCCGTATCTCGGAGCTTGAGAATGGCATTGCCGTTATCGAGGCGAAGCTGCTACGCCGGAAGGTGCCTCCGACGCTTCCCTCTACGGTGAATATTCTGCCCTAAAAAAAGAACTTTCCGATGCGATGGATTTATGGACCGAACGGACAATGGAGTTGGAAGAGCTGAATACGCAGGATTCATGAAAAGGCTGCTAGTCAGTGAAAGGCTGCTTATCTGATCTTTTTGATCCAAATACTCCTGTTTTCGTGACAAGCGCTTGCCGTTGATGACGCAAAATAGCGGAAGGGAGAGTACGAGAGCTGGCTTTTAAAGGGAGAATATCCCTTTTCTCATGCGTGAAAGGCTGCGTTGGGCTACGCCAGTACTGCCATCGGCCGATGCGTATGCCGCCGTTGGGCATCGTGACTACTCAAGAATAGGGTTATGACTACTCGTGAATAGGCATTCTTACCCTGCTAGAACCCTATTGTAACCCTATAAATGATACCAATCTTTCCCTTTGATATGAATTAGGATGAATTGATTTCGCTAGAATAAGAGGCTATTTTCGGGTATAGAGTTGGCTATTAGTTGTTTGCTGAAATTTTCTTTCGGATTTGGAGGCGAGCAGTACTTAGGCCCGGAATATTCGGTTCTCCGGAGGTTCGGATTACAAAGTGTCATTTTGATTATTCCTTGAAAATAACCTTTAATAGCTTACTCGTTTTAAAAAGAAAGTCCTTAACTTTGCTATCCAAAAAAACGCGAAAGCTTAAAACTCATATCATGTTAACACAGATCATTAATGGAAAGATTCTTACCCCGCAAGGCTGGCTGAAAGACGGCTCGGTACTGATAAGCGACAGTAAGATTTTAGAAGTAACAAACTGCGACTTAGCGGTAGTAGGGGCAACCTTGATAGACGCCAAAGGTATGTATATCGTCCCCGGGGGTGTGGAAATTCACGTGCATGGAGGTGGAGGCCGTGATTTTATGGAAGGTACCGAGGAAGCTTTCCGTGCGGCGGTAGCCACGCACATGAAACACGGTACGACGAGTATCTTCCCCACTTTATCCTCTTCTACCATCCCGATGATCCGTGCCGCCGCCGAGACCACCGAGAAACTGATGGCCGAGAAAGATAGCCCGGTTCTGGGGCTTCACTTAGAAGGACATTATTTCAATATGAAAATGGCCGGTGGCCAAATCCCGGAGAACATCAAGAATCCCGATCCCGAGGAATATATCCCTCTGTTGGAGGAAACGCATTGCATCAAGCGCTGGGACGCCGCTCCGGAACTTCCGGGAGCGATGCAGTTCGGTAAATATATCACCTCGAAAGGCGTACTTGCCTCGGTAGGGCATACCCAAGCCGAGTTTGAGGATATCTTGACCGCTTATGAGGTAGGTTATACCCACGCCACCCATTTCTATAACGCCATGCCGGGTTTCCATAAACGCCGCGAGTATAAGTATGAGGGAACGGTGGAAAGTATCTATTTGCTCGATGATATGAC
>ENA-OQCK01000571-OQCK01000571.1-human-gut-metagenome-genome-assembly--contig:-NODE-571-length-18848-cov-2.351317_pt1 | contig 18848 bp, 29 predicted proteins | sample MGYA00242498_ERZ504578 | MGnify/ENA primary metagenome ERZ504578 (study PRJEB26092, sample SAMD00036229) | human gut metagenome | host: Homo sapiens | study: EMG produced TPA metagenomics assembly of...
TCACATTTTAAGCATTCTGTTTCGCCTGGCCGGCCGTTCTTTTAATCTGCAGAGGCATCCTGACTCCCATGGGATTGAGGATCACGCCCTTTGCCTCTTCTGTCATGATTTGTGGTATCTTGTCAGCAGTCACCACAAGGGGACGCAGTTTTCCCTCCCGGTTAAACCGCTGGAACTCTAATATGTCTGTAAAGATGGCCTGGAATAACTGTTCGTTCACCTTTACAGCTGCCAGCCCCTTACCCTCTTTCTCCACAGGAACAATGAAACTGCCCTTGCCGAAATCATTGGAAATCTCATCCTGCCATTCCTTAATCTGCGGCAGGTTCTCCTGCCCCGGTTTCCTTCTCAGTTCCTGCATGTAATACAGCATGGTCAGATGAAGGGACGGATTCTCCACCCATATCTTCTCCCCGACTCCTGTCCCTGCTGATTATTGCGCTTCACAAAGTCCTGCAGCTGAATCAGGCAGTCTCTCCCGCCGTCTTTTACCAGCAGCGCATTGACCCAAGAGTATAAAGGCTGGTGTAGAACATCAGTAACTGTCTGTTCTCCAGCTTCATGGGCCTGACAGGTATTCCTGCCTCGGTCTGTTCTTTTGACTCCTTTATGGCTGCCTGACCGTCAAAGAAAACAATGATTTCGTCATCATAGGTTTCCTGGTCGCAGACCACATAGGGCTCTCCCGTACACATGGAAAGCAGAACGTAAAGCTCCCCTGCGTTCTTAAGACGGTACATGATTTCCTGTTTTCCTGTAGTTTCATTCGGTTTCATTTGTTTGTTTCTCCTTTATGGTTTTTCCCTCTTTTCAAATGATACACAGCTTTATTTATTTTACCATATCATAAACCCATTGCCAAGCGAGACCTCCCTGCTTCGCTGTCCGGGCTACGGCTTTTTACCAAGTTATTTTCTGAATATATCCACATCCACATTGCCCGTGGAATAGATCCCGGTCCGTTTCTCAGCGCTCCTGAAGCCGGCTCATGGCAGCCTCTGCTATTTCATTCTTCTTCAATCCAAGGTCATAGCCCTGCATGTTGTACGGAAGCCAGCCCAGCATCATGTCCCACGGGCCCGAGCCATCCCGTTCGATTCCCTCTGAATAGCAAAGCAGCACGCCGCCCGGATTCATGGCCTTATAAAGCTTCTTCATAAGGCTGGCCAGCTCCTGTTCCACAAAGCTTAAGGTGGCTATGGCCATAATCAGGTCATAGCCCTCCCCTATATCATCCGCCAGGTAATCCCCTGTCATAGGAACCGCCCGCCCTTCCAGGCCGGTGAGACGGATGGACTCCCGGATTGCCGGTTCCATAGCAGGGCGGTCATAGAGAATCCCGGATATATCCTCCCGTTCCCCAATCACTCCCAGGCCCAGCAGCCTGTTGCGCAGCCTAAATCCAGAATTTTCCTGATTACCGGATATTCCGGAAGTTCTCTTACCATTCTCTGTATCTCAGTCTGGCGGAAGCCCATTTGGGACTCCCGCATGTTCTGTACGTACTGCTCAAAGGTCAGCTGCCCTCCCAGTCCATGGCCCCCGCCGGGGCCGTCTTCAACCAGCCTCTTAATATCCCTGCATCCCATGCACTCCTCTGCGCAGTTAAAGGCCAGATGGCCGCCGATGTATTCCGGCCTGCCTTTTACAAGGTAGCGGTCCGTTTCCCTGCAGTTACAGTACATCCCATCCCTTTTCCAGATAAATCCCAGACAGTAAAGGGCGTCCAGGAAATACCGCGTGTTATCTTCATTCCACCCTCTCTCCTCTGAAAGCTCCCTGACGCTCTTACGCTGGGTAAGGCCCGAAAAGACATCCAGTTCCACCGCCGCATTCAGTACACCGACATACAGCGGGAGATAGGGAAGCCTGATGAGCCTCCGTAAAATTCCTTTTGATGGAAATGAATCCATAGGCATTGATTTTCCCTCCAATCCCCCCATACACTGTTTCCGTTTATTACCTCCTCACTCATAGTATATGTTTATACCTCCGGATTGTCCTATTGTCCCGACGGTATATAGGCTCCCAGCACATCCCTGGACTTTCTGACCACCAGGCCGCTTCCTCCGGCATTCTTCACATCCTCCACCATACTGACCATAAGAACCGGCTTCTGTATGTCCGCGTCAGCCGTGTACACGGCAAACCATCAGTTCCGTGCGCTTGTATCTTCCTTGGATGCTTTTATCTCAGCTGTTCCTGTCTTTCCGGCCAGGGTGATGTCAGAACGCATGGCAGCGTGTCCTGTGCCGTGTTCCGAACTGATTACAGCCTTCATTCCGTCCTCCACGATCTCTGCTGTTTCCGGTGAGCAGGCATCCTCAATCCAGACCTCCGGCTCCGGTGTATCCTTGTATACAAGATAGGCTTCAGGACCTTTCCCCGGTTGGGGTACATGGTATAAAGGGATGCCAGATGGATGGGATTTACCAGCACCTGGCCCTGACCGTATCCGCTGTCCGCCAGCTGGATTTCCGTTTCAATCTGGTCCGTATTGGAGTACTGGGATTCCGCCACCGAGATTTCAAAGGGAAGCTTCTGGTTAAATCCCAGACGGTTCAGCCCTGCCATAAAATCGTCTTTGCCGATTTTAAGGGCTGCCCTTGCAAAGTATATGTTATCCGAGTAAATATAGGCATTTTTAAGGTTGACCGGGCTGTAGCGTGAAGGGTGGTAACGTAATATCCGCCCCAGCCCGCATCCTTCCGCCAGCTTAATCCGGCCGCGTCCTCCCCGAAATTCTCATCCGGCGTAAGGGCGCCTGTGGTAAGGCCGATGACGCCTGTGATGGGCTTAAAGGAGGAGCCTGGGGCAAAGCGCTGCCTGAAACGGTTCAGCATTGGCTTTCTCTCATCCTCATTCAGCCCGGCCCAGGTTTCCTCCGACATGCCCAGGATGAAGTCATTGTCATCATAGCTGGGGGTGTTCACCAGAGCCAAAATCTCTCCTGTGTAGGGATTCATGGCCACTGTACAGCTTTTACTGTCCTCAAATGCATCATACACCATCTCCTGCAGGCTGCTGTCTATGGTGAGGGTGATATCCTGGCCGTCAATTCTGGGAATGGCCGCCAAAACCTGCTTTTCTTCTCCCTGGGACGTGACAATGGATATAATGCGGCCATTCTGTCCCTTTAACTCTTTCTCAAACAGACCTTCCATGCCGTTCCTGCCAATGACGCTGTCTGACAGATATCCTTCCCCCTTGTGCTCCTCAAGATCCTCTGCCGTCACATTCTGTACGTAGCCCACCAGATGGGCTGCTTTCTCGCCCAGAGGATAATACCTGACAGACGTATCTGTGATCATGACGCCCGGAATAGTCAGAAGTTCGTCCTGAAGCGCCTGTTCTGTACATTCTCATCCTCCGGAAGCTGGGACTGGAGATTGAGCTCATCCACCTTTTTTAACGTCTTGACGGGAACAAGGGAATCATCCTTAACCCAGCCGGCCGACAGCTTTTTGCGGATGCTGTCAGCAGAAACGCCTAAAAGCTCTGAAAGCCGGTTTAAGTCGTTTTCTGAATACTTGTCCGCCTCCCGGCTCATCTTTCCCGGCACCAGCCCCACCATGGATGCGGCGCCTTTTCCGGCCAGCATAATACCGTTTCGGTCCAGGACGCTTCCTCTTACGGCCTTATCGTGGTGACCCTTACCTTGTCGTTCCAGCTCAGGTTGGGAAATATGACGCGGTCATTCCAGATCAGCCTGTATTCTTCGTCTTTCTTTCCATTCTTTTTCTTTCCGGCCTCTTCACTCTCATGGCTTCTGTCCCGGCCGCCCCGAAGGATGCTCCAGCTTAAAATCCGCCTGGTTCAGAAAATGGATGGGGCCCGCGGAGCTATCCATGCTGGTCTCATAGCTGACCGTCTGAATCCCCTGTTCCTCCTTCTCCTCCACTCCGGTAATATCCACCCGGATGGAAGAAGCGCCGATGCCCTCGTATATATTCTTATTTCTGGTGATAAATCCTCCTGGCTGATGTTCATACGGCTTCCGGAATCCAGCATACGTACATGGCCTCGTAATTTCCCTCAGTCAGATATCCTGTGTACTCCATGAACCGTTCATCCGGTGCGGCCCGACGTTCACCGGCCTGCCCCTTTGCAAACCATAAAAATGCCATGCCCGCAGCAGCGGCCCCAATACACACCAAGACCAGGGGAATGATAATAACCGCCCGTGATCTTCTCCGTTTTCTTCTGCTTCTCATTTTATATTCCTCTCAAATATCCTTGATGATACCGGTCCAGACATACCTGCGCTGAATCCATCTGTAAATTATTGCACATGCGGCAGGCAAAAACAATAGCGCGGCCGGATAATTAAGAAAAAAGGAAGAAAGCCCGGATAGTCTCCCTGGGTTGCTCCGGCTCCCAGGATGTTCAGGTCCAGGTCCTGTCTATCTTCCGCCCTTCCCCTGCTTTTACACACTGGAACAGTCCGGCAAAGCAGCGGACGCGTTCTCAGTCCGGTCAGACGGTCACATCTGTACCGGCAGTACAAATTCCTGGTTCCATCCATAGGAGGGTCTTTGAAGCTGCAGCCGGATTACAGATTCCCCCTCCTGGTATACTGCCTTGAATCCGGCCAGCTCACCCGCATTATATTTGTCTGCCCCTGCCATATCCGCCATTGCGTATACGGTTTTTAAGGGGTCTTTGGAACTGTCCTCCCGGCCTTTCTCCGGCTGCACCGCATTTACGTAGTACAGGTTCTTATCCGCGTCCTCATCTCTGCCCTGGCATCAATGTATGCCATATGCTTGGTAAGAGGGGTTCCGTTTTCATCCGTGCCATATTGATAAAGTTCATCCATGGGACTGACTCCGTTCAGATATATCCTGCAGTCCCTGAATTCCACCACCATATCCAGAGGCTGCCGCTCCCCGGAAACAGGTATCTCCAGCACTGTTCCCTGCTCCGGCGATATGACGATGGGTCTCTCCGCATGCAGGGACGCTTCCGTAACCACAGCTCCCTCTGGTATCCTGTACAGTGTCTCCTGAATGCTTCTGGGCCGAATGCCGGACAGCTGGTCCAGTGATGTGGTCAGCTGTTCTCCCGGCACAGGCACCAGTTCGGTGGTCCTTCCATCTGACAGCGTAGCCATCAGTTTTCCGCGGCTGAATCCGATCCTGTATCCATCCTGTGAGTAGGTATAGGTGGTAAGCCTGAGACCGTCCTCCTCCACTCTCCCCTCTGCCATCCCGTAAAATCCTTCGTGGTCCACCATTCCCTTTATATCCTCCAGCGAATCATAGGCAGGCGCCCTCTTAAAAACGATTTTCATAGGTTCTTTAAAGCCGTCCAGCCAGAGTTCATAGACACCCTCCGGCTCATCCAATGTAAACCGGCCCTTTCCTATGGTTTTCTCCGACACTTCGGATATGTAGTAGCCGCCCTTTCCATTATCCTTGTAAGAGATGCTGTTTTGCTGCTGGGCAAAGCCCAGTCCGGCCATTCCCTTGCCGTTAATACGGTCAAAGGTGACCGCCCTTGCGCCTTCCTCCTTCTGCGCTTTCTTTTCCGCCCGTATTCTGTCCCGAAACGCACTGTGTCCGTAAATGTTTTTATCACTGTCAATACAGAAATAGCTGTCATCCCAAATTGTGTAAATCCCCTGTTCCTGTTTTTTCTGTTTTTCCTCCTCCTGTTTCAAAATATCCTTTACCTTCTCATCCGGTATCAGGGTCACGGTATCATCCCTCAGCTTCACCCTGACGCTGATCACGTTATCCTGATACACCGCAGAAAGAAGCCTGGCGCTGACTCCATCCGCATCTGTTTTCATCTGGCTTGCGTCCATGTCCAATACATACAGGGCCGGTTCCCCCTTTTTACATATGCCGTATTCGGGAACCATCTGCCACCGGTCCACTGTCCCCGGACCGTCTGCCCCCTTCTCCGCCTTAGCCGCCTCCTGTCCATCTCCCATAGCCGGTGTTCCCGGCGTGTCCCTCTGCCTTTGAGACGCCTCTGCTTCCTGGACGTTCTCTCCTTCCGGGGCACCATTCTCCCTGTCCTTCTGTCCTGTGCCGCCCTGTCCCCGGACATCCGCGCTGCTCTCCTTCTGTTCCCCGGTCCCGCTGGCCGCTGATTGGCAGGCCGCCAGACCTACAGCCATGAACAAAAGACATGCCGCAAGTCCCGGGGCTGTTATCCTGTGAATTCGTATTCTGCAGAGTTTTTTTCCGTAAGCTGATATTCCGTGGATTTTTTTCATATTAATCCTCCTCGTTTAGAACGCTGCGCCGCGTCAGAAAGCGTCCGGCATAATTCCTATCCTAATTTTACCATATCATCTTTTTTCAGTGCTGAACTTTTCTTTAATAATCCTTACAATTACGCGGACCGCTTTATTCCGGGATAAATTTAATGCCCAATGTGTCTTGTCATATGTAAATATATATGCTATACTGTTGCAGACATAAACAGAAAGCCAAATGAAAAGCCGGTGTCACTCTGCCGGCAGAACAGGGGAATTATGACAAAGCAGGAAGAAATAGGAGCAGTTAAAAGCAGAGCAGGACGCGGTCATCCTGGCCCATTACTATGTGGATCCCCAGGTACAGGAAGTGGCGGATTACATAGGAGATTCTTTCTATTTGAGCAAGGTTGCGGCCGGTCTTGACCGCAGAACCATGGTGTTGTGCGGTGTCTCCTTCATGGGAGAAAGCGGAAAGCTCCTGAGTCCGGACAAGGTGGTCCTGATGCCCGACGCGCAGGCAGACTGTCCCATGGCCCACATGGTAACAAAGGAGGAAGTGGAACAATACAGAAGGGAATATCCTGACCTTGCAGTGGTCTGTTACATCAATTCCACTGCCGAAATCAAGTCCTGGTCCGATGTGTGCGTCACATCTGCCAATGCGGTCCAGATTGTAAGAAACCTGCCAAACCGGGACATCCTTTTCATACCGGATAAGAACCTGGACGGTACGTGGCCAGCCAGGTGCCTGAAAAGCATGTGATGCCGGTAAACGGCTGCTGCCCTGTCCACGACCAGATGTCTCCCAAAGAGGTATCCGCCTTAAAGGAAATCCATCCAAACGCCCAGGTACTGGCCCACCCGGAATGCAATGCCCAAGTACTTGAGCTGGCTGATTATATCGGTTCCACCACCGGAATTCTCAAATTCGCCGCCGGCAGCACTTCCCGGGAATTCATCATCTGCACGGAAAACGGCGTGCGCCATGAACTGGAACGGCAGAATCCGGGCAAACACTTTTATTTTCCTGATACAGAACCAATTTGCCGGGATATGAAAAAGATAACACTGGACAAAATCATCCATGTCCTGCGCACAGGACAGAATCAGGCATCCGTACCCAAAGCCTATGTCCCGTCGGCCGGCAGGGCTCTGGAGCAAATGCTTAATCTGGCCCGGTAGCCGCCTGAAAGCAGATTTCAGGCGGTCGATTTCAGACAGTCGATTTCATAAGGAGGCATTAGGAAATGACAAAACATATATACTGTGATGTGGTGATCGCGGGGTGCGGGGCGGCAGGGCTTTACACTGCCCTGAATCTGCCAAAGGACCTGCATGTTCTGATGATATGCAAGGAGGATATGGACACCTGTGATTCCATGCTGGCCCAGGGGGGCATCTGCGTGCTCCGGGGCGAGGACGACTATGAGTCATACTTTGAGGACACCATGAGGGCCGGTCATTATGAAAACCGGAAGGAAAGCGTGGATTTGATGATACGCACCAGCCCCGGCATCATCCGGCATCTTCTGGAGCTAGGAGTAGGGTTTGACAAGAACCCGGATGGTAGTTTAAAATATACGAAGGAAGGCGCCCATTCCAGGCCCAGAATCTGTTTTCATGAGGACATCACCGGTAAAGCCATCACCACGGTTCTCCAGGAACAAACAGCCGCGCTCCCCAATGTGAATATCATGGAATACACTGTCATGACGGATATTCTGACCGCAAACGGAGCCTGTGCCGGCATCCTGGCCAGGACAGGGGACGGCAGTACCCTCTCCATACACGCCCGGGACACGGTCATGGCCACCGGGGGCATCGGAGGACTCTACCAGCATTCCACTAATTTTCCCTGTCTTACAGGTGACGCGCTGACCGTTGCCCGCAAGCATGGCGTAAAACTGGAGCACCTGGATTACGTCCAGATACATCCCACCAGCCTTTACGCGGAAAGCCCGGCAGGTCCTTTCTCATCTCGGAATCAGCCCGGGGCGAAGGAGCTGTGCTCCTTAACGGCAAAGGAGAACGCTTTGTCAATGAGCTGCTGCCCAGGGACGCGGTATCCCAGGCCATTGAAGCTGAGATGGAAAGAGAGGGAAGCAGGCATGTTTGGCTGTCCTTTGCGCCCATGCCCCGTGAAACCATACGGGAACATTTTCCACATATATATGAAACCTGCCTTGAGGAAGGTTATGACATCACAAGGGAGCCCATCCCGGTGGTGCCTGCCCAGCATTATTTTATGGGCGGCGTGTGGGTGGACCTGGATTCCAGAACCACCATGGAGCATCTGTACGCAGTGGGTGAAACCAGCTGCAACGGGGTTCACGGAAAGAACCGCCTGGCCAGCAACAGCCTGCTGGAGAGCCTGGTGTTTGCCGGGAAAGCCGCAAAAAGAATAGAGAACAGCCAGAAAGGGAGAATTAATTATGAATCCAATTACCATGCAGCTTGTTGCTGACAAATACATACGTCTTGCCCTGGAGGAGGACATCAGCAGTGAGGATGTGTCCACCAACTCAGTCATGCCCGAATACAAAAAAGGCGAGGTACAGCTTATCTGCAGGGAGGACGGCATCATTGCCGGATTACAGATTTTTGAGCGCGTATTTACTTCTGGACCGGAAACCAGGGTTGTCTTTGATGTCAGGGACGGGGAGGAAGTAAAGAAAGGCCAGCATCTGGCTACAGTCACAGGGGATGTGCGCGTCCTCCTGTCCGGCGAACGGACGGCCCTGAATTATCTGCAGCGGTTAAGCGGCATTGCCACTTATACACATACCGTTGCGGGGATGCTTGAGGGTACCGGGACAAGACTTCTGGACACCCGGAAAACCACTCCCTGCATGCGTATTTTTGAAAAATATGCGGTGCGGATTGGAGGCGGCAGAATCACCGCTATAACCTGTCCGACGGCGTGCTCTTGAAGGATAACCACATCGATGCAGCCGGAGCGTCAGGGAGGCGGTGACCGCTGCAAAGGCATACGCTCCCTTTGTACGCAGGATTGAAGTTGAGACAGAGAACCTGGATATGGTGAAGGAGGCAGTGGACGCCGGCGCGACATCATCATGCTGGACAACATGACGCCGGAGCAGATGGCTGAAGCCATACGCTATATTGACGGCCGGGCCGAGACCGAGTGTTCCGGCAACATGACAAAAGAAAACATCCGGACCATTACAGAGCTGGGGGTGGATTATGTATCCAGTGGCGCGCTGACCCACTCTTCCCCGATTCTGGATATCAGCCTGAAGCACCTGAAGGTGTTGACGGATTAAACCGTAACTATGTTTTGCAGGAGGGAATGAGAAATGGAATATGCAATGAACGGAACGCAGAGACGCAGAAAGCTTCTGGATATGATGAGCAGGCTTCCACCCCTTTATCCGGAGGAGCCTTGGCAGGGAAACCGGCGTCAGCCGCCAGGTGGTGGTCCAGGATATTGCTCTCCTGCGCACCATGGGCTATCCCATTCTCTCCACCGCCCGCGGGTATGTCCTCAATGAATCCAAACACGCATCCCGTCTCTTCAAGGTCTGCCACACCAATGAGCAGACCGAGGATGAATTGGTCACCATCGTGGACCTGGGCGGAACCGTGGCGGATGTCATGGTCAATCACCGGGTATACGGGAAAATGTCAGCCCCCTTAAATATCAAGAACCGCCGCGACGTGCAGTTGTTCATGAACAATATACAGACCGGAAAATCCACCCCTCTCATGAATGTCACCTCCGGCTACCACTTCCACCATGTCTGCGCCGAGCAGGAGGAGATACTGGATGAGATAGAGGAAGCTCTGAGAAAAAAACACTATCTGGCAGATCTGCTGCCCTATGAGATGTCCGATAATGAGTAAACAGGAGCCTGATATGCAGAAAAAAACACATGCTGTAAACCCATTTTACTGCGGCCTTACAGTACACCGTTATACGGAGTACTCAAAAAAGCTTACAAAACGCCTGCGGCAGCGCTGATTACAGACCTGCACAGCACCATATACGGCAGCGCACAGGAGCCGATTCTTAAGGCCCTGCAAAGTCACAGGCCCGACCTGGTTCTCATGGCAGGCGATATTGCCGACCACAAAGTCCCACATAAGGGGACTTTACTGCTTTTAGAGGGCCTGAAGGGACAATACCCCTGTTATTATGTTACGGGAAACCATGAGCATTGGATTCACCAGATACCCGACATCAAGAAAATGTTCACCGGATATGGGGTTACTGTTCTTGGGGGCCAGACCATCCGTACAACAATCAAGGGGCAGCCCCTGATCATAGGCGGGGTGGATGACCCCCATGCCTTTACAGACTCCCACCACTCCATTAAACTGGATTCCAGATGGAAGGAACAGTTCTGGCGCTGCTGTTCCCGCACCTCCCCCGCCGTCTACTCCATCCTGCTGTCACACCGGCCGGAGCTCACCAAATATTACAGGGACAGCGGATTTGATCTGATTGTGGCCGGCCATGCCCATGGAGGCAGGTCCGTATGCCCGGCTGCTCTGGCGGGCTTCTGGCGCCTCACCAGCTTCTTTCCCCGGTACGCAGGGGGACAGTATGCCCTGGGAACCACCTCCCTGATTGTCAGCCGGGGACTGTGCATCAACAGGCTTCCCCGTATTTATAATCCTCCGGAATTGGTGCTGGTGGACCTGAGCCCCATTTCATAGAGCGTGCCCATCCTCTCTATATGCTCTTCCCGGCGGGTCACAAATGGGTCTGGTCCTCCTGCAACAGCCTGGCATCCGCTGCCGCAGGGGCCGCGCATACGGCAAGCGCTGCCGGCCGCATGCATCTGCTTGTGCTTCTTTTGTCTTGGATGATACTGGTCCTTTTTCTCTCCTTCCGGTCAGAAACCCGCAAAAATAACGACATGCCAGTCAGTTTACCGCGCCTGCAATGAACCAAATCAGCCCTGCCCCGGCGCCCCCATAGAGTATGCCTATAAGTACAGAGCTCTTTTTCCCATTCCCCATTTTTTTACGGCCAGGTACATGGCATCCAGCACATCCACCAAAAAATTGAACTGGAGAAAACCATGGAGCAGGGCCGCTCCCATCCCCATTTTTTTCTTCCCATAGCTGAGGCGAATTACCTGCACACCGTAAAATGCGCCCGGAACCATGATCAGCCATGTGCCAATCACCAAAACCGTCATAAAGAACAGAATCCCGGGAAGCATGAAGGAAGGGCAAACAGGATGGTTCCCCTACTTCCCACAAACGCAGCCAGTCCCCCCGCCAGCACAATCATGGCTATGACCACATAATTGATGATAAAATACAGGACCATTCCATATTTCAGAATCAGCATCCCATTCACGCAATACCTTATGTCCTTTTGCCGGTATGCCCGGAAGGATCGGACCACGTTCAGTATTCCCAGCACAGCGACCGCCATTAGATAAATCAGCACCCCTGCTCCGTAAAGGCCCAGGCCCAGCCAGGAGCTGCTTTCCGCGTTACCGCTGCCTGCCAGTAAAGCACACTCCAACAGCATCATGTGAAGAGGTACACACAGGGTCATCACCACTGTATATCCAATAGGGAGTATATATTGCCTCACCTTGTTTTCTTTTTCCCACATATATCTTACCTCCCGGAGACGGCGGATTTTATTAAGGTTTTTCTAATTTTTCTTACAGTTGCTTCCAGCATCTTTACATTTTCCAATCGTATGATTACTATACAGTTTAAAGGAGGAGAATCCTATGATTCAAACGATGAAACACGATTTCCAGTTGTCTCCATTCTGCTGCGGCCTTGGAAAACTGACCATTGCCAGCTGGCTGCTGACAAATACCATGTTCCTTTTGGCCAGTCATGTTCCCTTTGTGACACTGGACTTTGTGAGACAGATTTCACTGGAAAGCTTCTTGGGCATCTGGCTTGGAATCTTTCTCTGCATGGTTATTCCCTATGTACTTCCCTCTGCCCGCTCCCGGATTCATTTTTCCCTGATTCCCAGCGTGCTCATGTATATTGCCACCCTGATGATAAAGGAAACGTTCATACTATGATAAAAACCATGGAACAATGGCTGACCGGAAAAAGACTGCTGATAATCCTCACCATCGCGGCGGCTGTCTGGTTTTCGTTCGCCGCCGTCATGACAGTGCTGCGGTACCGGCTGAATTACGCGCCGGCTTATGATTTCGGAATTTTTTCACAGATGTATTACTATATGGATAAATGCCTGTCCCCTCTTACCACCTGCGAGCGCGACGGGCTTTTATCCCATTTTGCGGTCCATCTCTCACCTGTCTTTTACGTACTGCTGCCCTTTTACAAATTATTCCCCCGGCCGGAAACCCTGTTGGTGCTCCAGTCCTCGTTGTCATAAGCGGAATGGTTCCCTTATGTCTTTTGACCAGGGCATTTGGATTCACCCGCCCGCAAGCCCTGTGTTACGGTCTTATGTACTGCTTTTATCCGGCTTTTATGGGCGGATGTTTTTATGATTTCCACGAAAACAAATTCCTGGCCGTCATCATTCTCTGGTGCATGTACTTTCTGGAAACAGGTCATTTTAAATCCATGCTGGCCTCTGCCGCCCTTCTCCTCATGGTGAAGGAGGACGCGCCTGTCTATGCGGCCTGTATCGGACTTTACCTGTTCCTGTGGAAAAACAGTACCGCCTGGGTGCCGTTGTCTTTCTGGCGTCATGCGCATATTTCTGTATTGCTATCTGGTATATCAACCGTTTTGGGGAGGGAGCCATGATTAACAGGTTTGACAATTTCATATCGGACAAGCGCTTGGCTTAGTCAGCATGTTTAAGACCATCCTGGTCAATCCGGCCTATGTGCTGTCCCAGATTGCGGTGAAGGACAAATTCCTGTTTTTCCTTGAAATGCTCCTTCCGCTGGGTTTTCTTCCACTCATGACAAAAGACTGGCAGAAATGGACCTTGCTCATCCCCTTTGTACTCATCAACTGATGTCCAATTATAAATACCAGCACTCCATCTACTTTCAGTATACCTACGGTTCCGGAGCTCTGCTCATTTATCTGGCATTGGTGAATTTCCGGGATATGAAGCATCCCTTCGGCCACAGGCGCAAAAACCGTACAGGATATGACGGCCGGCTTCCGGGCTCCGCCTGCGCCTGCGGCCTGCTATGCGGCCTCGTCCTCATAGGAGGCGTGATGTACAGCAAGTCAAATTATGCCAGCCTGTTTCAGCGCCATCACGAGGAGGCCGCCCAGGCCAGGAGCATTCTGGATCAGATTCCCCAGGATGCCTCTGTAAAGTCCTCCACCTTCTTCCTTCCCCAGCTTTCCATGCGGGATGAAGTCTACCTGCTCACAAGCAGTCATCCGGCTGACTATATGGTGGTGGATCTGAGAAAGGGTTATGAAAAGGACCTGGAACAGATTTTGGCCGACTGCAGGAACATGGGTATGAGCCGGCAGGAACCGTGGACGGCTATGTGGCCCTGCTAAAGCAGGATGTGGAATCCAAAGGCGGCCTGGCACGCAGCCATAAGCAGCTGTTTCACGCCGCCCCCAGCCAGGACCGGCAAAAGCTCCTGCCAGACCCTCAGCGGAAACTGCATGATGTTCATGGGTCCGGATATTATCCGGATAAACCGTCTGCCTGAATCATATATTTGATGACTTTGAACCTTTTATGAGAAACAAAGACCTGTTTTTAAAGGATCTAAAGGCACGGCAGCTTCATTCCTATAGGTTCGCCGGCATCACACAGATTAAAGCGCTGGTGCATCCGGAAGACAGGGACCTGCTGCGCCATCGGTAATTGTTTCCGCAAAAGACCTGGCAATCTCTATAAGAAGTTCTGTTATCTTCTCCATGGAATGTACCGGAATGAATTCATACTTTCCGTGGAAATTATGGCCTCCTGTACACAGGTTCGGACAGGGCAGCCCATATATGACAGTCTGGCGCCGTCCGTGCTCCCCGGATCGGTACCACGATTGGCCGGATACCCAGCTTCTCCATGGATGCCCTGGCCTTATCAATCAGGTCCATGTGGGGCTCAATCTTCTCTTTCATGTTATAATAGGAGTCCTTTACCACAGCCTCCACGGTTCCGGAACCATATTTCCGGTTCAGGAATCCGGCTGCCTGGGCAAACAGTTCCTTCTTGTGCTCAAACTTCACCCTGTCATGGTCCCTGATGATATAATCCATCCTGGCCTCCTCCACACAGCCGGTCATCCTGTCCAGATGGTAAAAGCCTCATACCCTTCCGTATACATAGGATTCTCATCTGCCGGAAGCAGCGACTGGAATTCCATTGCCATGAGAAGAGCATTTCTCATACGCCCCTTGGCCGTGCCCGGATGGATATTGGCACCATGGACCGTCACCCTGCCGGAAGCAGCATTAAAGTTTTCGTACTCCAGCTCTCCCAGCGCTCCGCCGTCCACAGTGTAAGCCACATCAGCCCCAAAGCCTTCCACATCAAAGCCGTCGGCTCCCCGGCCCACCTCCTCGTCCGGCGTGAAGCGATACAGATCGTCCCGTGCTTTACTTCCGGATGCCTGAGAAAATAAGCTGCCATGGTCATGATTTCAGCGATACCTGCCTTATCATCCGCTCCCAGCAGAGTGGTCCCATCCGTGGTAATCAGGGTCTTGCCCTCATATTCCTTTAAATCAGGAAAATCCGCTGTCCTCATCCATATGTCCTGTTCCCTGTTCAGGCAGATGTCCTGTCCGTCATAGTCCCGGATGAACTGCGGCTTTACATCCTTGCCGGAAAAGGAGGGAGCCGTGTCCATATGGGCGATAAAGCCCAGGGCCAGAGATGTCTTTCCCTCCTCCAGATTGGACGGAATACATGCATATACATACCCCTGTTCACTCATCCTCACCTGGGATGCCCCCAGCTCCTTAAGCTCCCCGACCAGCTTATGCGCCAGTTCAAACTGCTTCTTTGTGCTGGGAATGGACTCCCTGTCATCCTCTGACTGAGTGTCGTATGAAACGTAATCCAGCAATCTCGCTGTAACCTCCGATATTTCTGCCACCTCTCTATTTCCTCCTGCAATTTTTATTATGAATTATATTGCCGGCCTTATATTACCAGAGCGTGTCTGGAGCTTCCCTTGTTTCCCGACGCTACCGGTTTGCCAGCTCCTCCGTGATTTCCTCCCATGTAATGCCGCGGTCCGCCATGAGCACCATCATGTGATAGAGAAAATCCGAAATCTCATATTTGATTTCCTCCGGGTTGGGATTCTTGGCCGCTATGACGATTTCAGTGGCCTCCTCTCCCAGCTTCTTGAGTATCTTGTCAATTCCCTTGTCAAACAGATAGTTGGTGTAAGAGCCTTCCTTTGGATGCTCCTTACGGTCCAGTATGACCCCAAACACCTCCTCAAATACCTTCAGGGGATTTGTTTCCTTGTATTCCTTCTCCGCCAGCGTGGTAAAGAAACAGGACCTGCTTCCTGTATGGCAGGCAGCTCCCACCTGCTTCACCGCCGCCAATATGGTGTCATTGTCACAGTCAATCTTCAGGGATTTTACATACTGGAAATGACCGCTGGTCTCACCCTTAAGCCACAGCTTCTGCCTGCTCCTGCTGAAATAGGTCATCCTGCCGGACGCCAGTGTGGCCTGGAATGATTCCTCATTCATGTAGGCCATCATCAGCACCTCCATCGTCTTATAATCCTGGACAATGACAGGGATAAGACCGTCACCTCCCAGCTTGAAATTCTTCCATTCCAAAGAGCTCTCAAAGGTATCCGTGACAATACCCGCGCCTTTTAAAATCTGCTTCAGCTCCATCACCTTGTTCAGGTCATCCTCCGCCAGAGTCAGGACAGCGCCTTCCACCTGGTGACACCCCAGGCTCAGCTTTAAATCCCCGGCCATTTCCTGGACGCTTTCATGACCTCCGCAGAATATAAGGCTTGTGCAGGATATCTCACCGATCTCCCCCAGCTCAGCCAGGTCGGGACAGGACCGGATGCCCTGCATATCATCATGGACGCACCCAGCTGAATATACTCCTCCACACGGTTCAGATAGGACAGGTCCGGCATGTAGGCATATATCTTTTCACTGCCAAACCGGTCTGCCGCCTCCTTCATCATATCCACATTGTCTTCATAGCTCACATCCAAGAATACGGCGCTGGCTCCTGCATACAGGTACTTTTTCACATCCTCCAGGCGCCTGATCCGTCCTCCCGCCAGTATGGCTCATCCACGGTGCGGGCTGTTTCCTTGATAGCGCCTATGACAGCCTCGTGGTCCTCATCTGAAAAAGAACGGTCGCAGATAAATATTTCATCCGCCCCGTTGTCACAGGCTGTCCTGGCAAGGTCCTTAAGCCTGCCCTCATACTCAAGCTTTCCGTTCCAGGAAAATGCCTTTCCGTTCCTGTAACCAAATCCCATAATCAGCTTCTTGCAATCAGTCATTTGAATCTCTCCATTTTCTCTGGTACTTAAGCCTCATAAAGCCTCACAGCCTCGGCAAGGTCAATCCTGTTCTCATAAAGGGCCTTACCGATGATAGCTCCCCTGATACCCGCCTCATGCAGGCATTTTAAATCCTCCATACAGGATACCCCGCCGGAGGCTATGATGTCAAGTCCTGTCTCCTCTGTAAGCTTCCTTGTGGCCTCCACATTAGGGCCGGACAGCATTCCGTCCCTGGATATGTCGGTATAGACAATGTGCCTGACACCATATTCCTTCATGGTAAGACACAGGTCCCGGGCGGTAAGGGAGCTGACTTTCTCCCATCCCTCCACTGCCACCATGCCGTCCTTCGCGTCCACGCCTGCCACAATGGCCTCCTCGCCGAACGTTCTTACCATATCCCTGAGGAATTCCGGATGTTCCACTGCCTTGGTTCCGATGATGACACGCCTGACCCCCAGCCCCAGCATACGCTCCACCGCCTCTCCGGAACGGATGCCGCCGCCAATCTCAATCGGTATGGAAACCGTGTCCGCAATCCTGCGTATGACCTCCTCATTGACAGAATACCCTGCCAGGGCACCGTCTAAGTCCACCAGATGCAGGAAGGATGCCCCTTTTTCCTGCCAGTGGGCCGCCACCTTTTCCGGGGCGTCCGAGTATATGGTGATATCCTTAAACGCTCCCTGCCTCAACCGGACACACTGTCCGTTCTTCATATCAATTGCCGGATATAGCTGCATATGAATCTCCTTTTATTCTATTATTTTCTCTCTGTACTCAGACGCCGGTTCTCCGGGACATCCGCACATTTCCATCCGCCGGTTAATCTCGCCGGCCAGCATGGCTCCATAGGGTCTGCTCCTTGGTCCCGCTGCCAGGATATGGGCGAATCCATCCTCAGTCACCCCGATAACCATGCCTGAGCTGTATTCTGCCTGCCTCAGACGGGTATACGGGGCATTGCCTCAAACGGATATGAGGCGGAAATAACGAAATGATCCGTGAGATACATTTCCTCCATGGTCATGGGTATCTGAGTCTCCTCCCACATCAGGCTGTAGGACTCCCTTATCCCATAAGCTCTGACTGGACGGGCTCGCTGTCTGTCACCCAGAACCAGGCACGGGACCGCGGCATACAGCCGTATGTCCGTGTAACGCAGCATTGTCATCTTCCGGGACAGGGCGGGCATCTCTCCCATCCTAAAGGCTCCCCTTGGTGGAAAGTACGCCTGACAGACGCGGTTCCGCCGCCACCGCGCCGTCCAGGGCCTTGGCGAAAGCCTTAAAGGCAGCCTCGATGATATGGTGATTGTTTGTCCCTGAAAGCTGTTTTAAATGAAGGTTCATCTCCGCCCCAATAGGAGACGGCGTAAAAGAATTCCCGCACCATCTCAGTCTCCAAATCCCCTACCTTTTCCCGGTCCAAGACCAGGTCGCAGACCAGATAGGGCCTTCCGCAAAGGTCCAGGGCGCAGAGCACCAGGGATTCGTCCATGGGTAGTATTTGGGAGCCGTAGCGCATAATCCCCTTTTTGTCTCCCACTGCCTTTCGGATGGCCTGTCCCAGCACGATTCCCGTATCCTCTATAGTGTGGTGGGTATCCACCTCCAAATCTCCCTTCACCGTAAGGTCCAGGTCAAAAAAGCCATGGCGCGCGAAGCTGTTTAACATATGGTCAAAGAATCCGATGCCTGTGCTGATGTTCCCTCTGCCGGATCCATCCAGGTTAAGGGTCATGGATATATGCGTTTCGCTGGTGTCTCGGGTGATGGATGCAGTCCGTTCCATATTCGTTATACCTCCCTATTGTTCAAAGCGCACTCTGACTGAATTAGCGTGGGCTGTCAGGTGTTCTGACTCGGCAAATGCCTCTATGTCCTTATGGCTGTCTCAAGAGCCTCTCTGGAATAATAAATAATGCTGGATTTCTTAATGAAATCATCCACGCCAAGGGGTGAAAAGAACTTAGCCGTCCCATTGGTGGGCAGGATGTGGTTGGGGCCGGCAAAATAATCTCCCAAAGGCTCTGAGCTGTACTCTCCTATAAAGATAGCGCCTGCGTTCTGAATCCTGGTCATGACCTCAAAAGGATTCCTGTGACGATTTCCATGTGCTCCGGCGCAATGCTGTTGGCTGTTTCCACTGCCTTTTCCATGGATTCCGCCACCAGGATATAACCGTAATTATCCAGGGACTTCTTATGATGTCGCTGCGTGAC
>ENA-OQCK01000572-OQCK01000572.1-human-gut-metagenome-genome-assembly--contig:-NODE-572-length-18768-cov-8.304490_pt1 | contig 18768 bp, 18 predicted proteins | sample MGYA00242498_ERZ504578 | MGnify/ENA primary metagenome ERZ504578 (study PRJEB26092, sample SAMD00036229) | human gut metagenome | host: Homo sapiens | study: EMG produced TPA metagenomics assembly of...
AAAGCAAGATGATAAGCTTTTACATAGCGGTCATGATGATATGGACCTGTACGGTAAAAGCTCAAGATGATGATAAATCCATTATCCACAAAATAGGATTCGACGTACGTCCCTCGTATGTCGCCCCGACTAGCAAATTCCTAAAAGATGATGGCTATGGAAACGGGCTTACTTTACGTAAGGCGGCTTCATTCCATTTGAAATACGGGTTCCAACTGAATCCGAACTCTAAGGAGGGCCAGCTCTATCCGCACACTTACCAAGGAATAGGCATCTCTTATAATACCTTTGGCAATCGGCAGGAAGTAGGTAATCCTTGGGCGGCGTATGTTTTCCAAAGTTCCCGCATCGCCAAGATCTCTTCCCGGTTATCCTTCGATTATGAATGGAATTTCGGAGCCTCATTCGGGTGGCATCCGTATGATGAAAACAATAATTACCGTAATAAGATCATCGGTTCTAAGATCAATGCCTATATCAATCTGGGATTTTTCCTCAACGCGAAACTATCCCGTTATTGCAACCTGCTCGTCGGGGCGGATTTAACGCACTACTCAAACGGAAATACTCATCTTCCGAATGCGGGATTGAATACGATTGGCGGCCGGATCGGACTCGTCTACACGCTCAATCCTATCGAGGAAAGCCATCATGAGATAGGTACCGCACGTTCCTTACCGGCAAATCAATTATACCTCTCCAACTTTTGGCAACGTGTCAGTTACGATGTCATCCTATATGGTGCGACCCGTGCTAAGGGAGTTATGCTAGGTGATGAGGCCCATATTTTTCCAGGTCAGTTCGGCATCCTCGGATTTAACCTCAACCCGATGTACAAATTCAACCGGTTCCTAAAAGCAGGTATCTCCCTAGACGGCCAATATGACGAAAGCGCGAATATTTATTCCGACGAGATCGTCCAAGTCGCGAAGAGCCCCGATTCTACCGCCCGCCCCTCCATGAGCAAATCGGTATCGGCCTCTCCGCCCGTGGCGAGTTCACGATGCCATTCTTCTCGATCAATATAGGAGTCGGACATAATTTATTTTACAACAAAGGCGATCTGAAAGGATTATACCAGATCCTAGCCCTCAAGGTATCGGTTACACGAAATTTATTCCTGCATGTCGGATACCAACTGCACAAGTTCCATAATCCGAATAACTTGATGTTGGGGGTTGGGTATAGGTTCCATAATTAGCCTCACTCATAAATCAAGCAAAACAACCGTTCCGGCGCAAGTACCTCATTAGCCACCTCAAGGATTTGCCCGGCGGTTATTTTCTCGATCTGGGCGAATACTTCGGGGAGGGTGTCGTAACGGTTGTAATGGAGGTAGCTTTTTCCTAAGCCAAGGAAAAGGCCCTCCCGGTTATCGCCCGACACACCCAGTTGGCCGATTACCTGCTTCTTGGCGGCGGCTAATTGAGTGGCGGACAGTTTTACGTCACGTAAACGGGCCAATTCCTTATGCACCAAACGCATCGCTTTCTCACGGTTCTTCGGGTCTGTCCCGAAATAGATACTGGCTAGTCCGGTATCGGTATAAGAGGTTATATTGGATTCTACGTTATAGACCAAGCCATGCTTTTCCCGCAAGGAGACATTCAAGCGGTTATTCATGCCCGGACCACCTAAGATATTGTTCAACAAGAACAAAGGGATACGTTTTTTGTCGTGCATACTGAAAGCCCGGCCACCGATCAGTACATGGGCTTGATGGGTATCTTTATGGATCTGGCGTACGCAAGCCTCGATGGGGTCCGGAGCTTTCCGGATCCGTTCAGCCATCGGGAAAGAGATATCGCTTAAAGCGGATTCCGCTGATTTCAAGATCTTCTTGAAGTCTTTTCGTCCCATCGAGAAGAACACCATATTCTCCGGGGCGTAGAAACGACGCATGAAAGAACGACCGGACTCGGAGTCAAAGCGAAGAAGAGATTCCTCATCCCCTAAGATATTATGCCCGAGGGCATGACCTTTATAAAGCAAGTTCTCAAACTCGTCGAATATAAGTTCCGAAGGACTATCCTCATACGAATTGATCTCATCCAAGATGACATCTACCTCCTTCTCGATCTCCTGTTTGGGGAATTGGGAATGGAAAACCAGATCGGTCAATAGCTCAAACGCCCGGCCGAAATTTTCCTCCATAAAAATGGAATAAACAAAAGTCTCTTCCTTCGTAGTATAGGCATTCAACTCCCCTCCTACGTTCTCCATACGGTTCAGGATATGCCACGCTTTCCGTTTCTCCGTACCTTTGAAGATCATGTGTTCAACGAAATGCGCCAAGCCAAATTCATCCTCGTTCTCATCCCGTGTACCGCGTTCACGGCGAAACCGCAGTAAGAGACCGGGGAATTAACCGGGAGATGTACCATGCGAAGTCCATTCGGCAATGTATGAGCGATATAATCCATTTTCCTTCTTGTTTGTATCAGCCCGCAAAGGTACGAAAGACTTTCCGGAAAAACATGTACGTCTTTTTCAAAAAACATGTACGTGTTTCCGGAAAAAGACGTACGTGTTTTTTTCGATCTATTTGCCTCCTTGGAAAAAATACCTACATTTGTGTAAATTAAACAGATAAGGCTATGGGAAATATCGTCAGAAAATTACCGATAGGCATACAGAGTTTTGACAAACTACGTACAGAGAACTATTTGTATGTTGACAAGACCGAGTTCATTTATCAAATGGCATACCAAGGTGTCCCTTATTTCCTGAGCCGCCCCCGGCGATTCGGCAAGAGCCTGCTGCTTTCTACCTTCAAGGCTTACTTCGAGGGAAAGAAAGAGTTGTTCAAGGGATTGGCCATAGAGAAACTGGAGACCGAGTGGAAAGAGCATCCGGTGCTTCATTTCAGCCTCAACGCCGAGTTGTACGATAGCCGCAAGGCATTGGAGAATATGCTGGAACGCCAGTTGAGGGAATGGGAAAAAATATATGATACCGGAGGAGAGGGTATCACCTATTCCGGACGGTTCATGACCATCATACGAAGGGCGGCGGAGATAACCGGAAGGAAGGTGGTCGTACTGATCGACGAGTACGATAAGCCATTACTTAGGAACCTGCACAACGAAGAGCTACAGAACGAGTTCCGGGAATTATTGACCGCCTTCTATACGGTCTTGAAAGATGCCGATCCTTGGCTGCGCTTCGTATTCATAACCGGTGTCACCAAGTTCGCGCAAGTCGGCATTTTCAGCAACCTGAATCATTTGAACGACATCAGCCTAGCCCCGCAATACGCGGCCCTTTGTGGCATGACATTGCCCGAGATCGAGCAACTTTCCAGCCGGAGCTTCATGCCTTGGCCGAGGCGAATAAGCTTTCATACGAAGGTACCATCGAGAAAATTACACGCCGGTACGACGGCTACCATTTTGATTTCCGCAGCGGTATCGCCCTTTATAACCCGTTTAGCGTATTGAACGTGTTGAGTAAACAGGTCTTTTACGACTATTGGTTTGCTTCCGGTACCCCAACATTCTTGGCGGAGATGTTACGGAAAACGAATTACGATATACGGGAGCTGGACGGGATCGAGGTGTCCGAGGTATCCCTTTCCGACGATCGGGCGAACATCAATAACCCGGTTCCCATGATTTATCAAAGTGGATATTTGACGATTAAAAGTTACGATGAACGTTTCCGGTTATATACGTTAGGATACCCGAATGAGGAAGTTAAATATGGATTTTTGAATTTTGTCGCCTCCATGTATGCGCATTTACCGGAAACCGAGACTCCTTTTTATATCGGGAAGTTCATCCAAGAGCTGGAGAACGGAAACGCCGAGGCTTTCCTCACCCGCCTAAAGGCTTTCTTCGCCGATATCCCTTACGAGTTGAACGACCGGACCGAGCGTCATTACCAAGTGGTCTTCTACATCGTATTCAAGCTACTAGGACAATTCACCGAGGCCGAAGTACGTTCGGCCCAAGGACGTGCCGATGCCATTGTAAAAACTCCTCGCTACATCTACGTATTCGAGTTCAAGCTGAAAGGTACGGCCGAGGAGGCGATTCGGCAAATCGACGATCGAGGCTATCTGATTCCTTATACGGCCGACGAACGGGAAGTAGTCAAAGTGGGGGTCGCTTTCGACGCAGCCACTCGCAACTTAGGTGAATGGCTGATTGAAAAAACATTGTAATTCTATGAGAAACATGAAAATAATAATCTGTTTACTAACAATCACTTCCTTGGTTCTTACTGCTTGTGGAGGAGGAAGTAATGATATAGAGAAAGCGAAAAGCGTAGCGACCACGGAACATTTAAAGCGATACACCGAGGCCATCTCGCATGACTCCTGCCAAGGCCGTAAACCATTCTCGGAAGGGGCCGACCGTGCGGTGAACTATATCGCTCACCAAATGAAAGAGGTTGGGCTGAAACCCATCAACGGCGATTCTTATTTCCAACAGGTTAATATCATATCCTCACGCACACGATGTCCGGATCCGATGGTCCTAAAGACCCCGAAAGGGAAAATCCCCTTAGATTGGTTGGAAGGTTATACTGCTTTCTCCGCACGGATCGAGCCTGAGATCGATATCGATAACGCCGAGCTGGTATTCGCCGGCTATGGGATCGTAGCCCCCGAGTATGGGAAAAATGATTTCGAGGGAATCGAGAACGCGGGATAAAGTAGCGGTCGTTATCGTAAATGACCCGGGACTCGGAAGCGACAACACGGATTATTTTAACGGTGATATCATGACCTATTACGGCCGTTGGATGTATAAATTCGAGGAGGGCGCCGACAGGGATTAAAAGGAGTCTTGATCATCCATGAAGACCGGGGAGCGGGCTACCCTTGGTCGGTCGTACGAGCTTCCGCCCAATCTAAAATGTATGTGGACAGCGATAGCGATGCTTATCATTGCCCGCTAAACGGCTGGATCCAATTCAATGCCGCCAAGCAATTGCTAGCCGATAATGGCTACGACATTGACCAACTAATCGAGCAATCTAAATCGCCGGACTTCAAGCCCATCTCCTTGAAATCTACGGTAACCGTCTCGATGAGGAACATCTTCGACCGCCAGCAAAGCCCCAACGTAATCGGTTATATTCCCGGTAGCGGGAACACGGATGAGAGTGTTATTTATCTAGGCCATTGGACCATCTAGGCTATGGAGCACCGATCAACGGCGACAGTATCATCAACGGCGCTACCGATAACGCCGTAGCCATCGCATGGATGCTCGAGATGGCACGTTGTTTCAATGCCTTGAAAGAGAAACCCCGCCGGAATATCGTCTTCCTCTCCCCTACTTGCGAGGAGACCGGATTCCTCGGTACGAAATACTATGTGGAGCACCCGTTGTTCCCGATTGATAAGATAGCCGCCGTAATCAATCTGGATGTCTTCCCGCTATGGGGCGAGAACAACGATGTCACGATCACCGGATACGGCAACTCCGAGCTGGATGATACCCTAGCCGAGCTAGCGAAGAAATACAACCGTTACATCATGCCCGACCCCGACGCTTATAACGGGATGTTCTATCGCTCCGACCATTTCCCTTTCGTACAAAAAGGCATCCCGGCCATGTTCGCCAAAGGTTGGAACGACAACCGCAAACAGGGTAAGGAGTGGGCCCAAGAGCATATCGCACGCTATTGGGCGGAAACTTACCACAAACCGACCGACCAGACCCATCCCGACACGGATGATTACAGTGGTCTGTTACAAGAAGTACAATTATTCTTCGACCTCGGTTATAAACTGGCACAAGATACCGGATACCCGAAATGGAAGCCGAAGTCCGAATTCGCAAACGTCTTAAAAAGATAAATTGTCTGAAATAGATGATGCCAATATCAGTAAATATAAATACTTTCGCGATCGTTATTCAGGCAGGAATGCCGTAAAACAATCAATCAACAATATGGTAAACGAAAATATCACCTCTTTATTGGAGCAGGAAGCGGAAGCGGTTCGCAACATACCCGTTACACCCGGATATGAGGAAGCGGTATCGCTTATAGTGAAACATGTACACGACCTAGGTGGAAAACTGATCATGAGTGGAATGGGTAAAGCCGGGCAAATCGCCTTGAATATCGCTACCACCTTTAGCTCGACCGGTACACCTGCTTTTTTCTTACATCCCAGCGAGGCACAACACGGAGATCTGGGAATCGTATGCAAGAACGATATCATGTTATTGATCTCCAACTCAGGAAAGACACGTGAACTGGTGGAATTGGTAGATCTCACGAGGGTTTGGTGCCAGACATGAAATTTATCGTTATCACCAGTAACCCGGATAGTCCTCTAGCCGCCGAGGCGAACGTATGCCTGTTGACCGGCGCTCCCAAGGAAGTTTGCCCGTTAGGCCTTACGCCGACTACCTCCACGACCGTCATGACGGTAATAGCGATATCCTCGTGGTCGGAACCATGAAGCGTATCCATTTCACCAACAAGGATTACGCCAAGCGCCATCACGGGGGCTACTTAGCTCCAAGAGCCGTGAGCTAAGCAAGAATGAATAACAAACCAGTATATAGTCATGAGAAAAGTCTTTGGTATAGGAGAAACCATCCTCGATATCATTTTTAGGAACGACCAGCCACAGAAGGCCGTTCCCGGTGGTTCCGTTTTCAACGGATTGATATCATTAGGTCGATTGAATGTCCCCGTATCCTTTATCAGCGAGCTGGGCAACGACCGGGTTGGCGACATGATTCGGGATTTCATGGAAGATAACCACATCACGACCGAGTTCGTAGACCGTTTCCCCGATGGGAAAAGTCCTATATCACTCGCTTTTCTGGACGACGATAAGAACGCTAATTATATCTTCTACAAGGATTACCCGGCGCAACGGCTGGAGGTGCCCCTGCCTAAGATCGAGAAAGACGATATTTTCGTGTTTGGCTCTTATTATTCCCTGAACCCGGTCTTGCGGACTCGTATGGTAGAATTTCTGCAATACGCCCAAGAACGGAAAGCGATCATCTATTACGATCCCAATTTCCGCAAGGCACACGCTCATGAGGCGATCCGCCTCATGCCTACCGTACTGGAAAATCTGGAATTCGCCGACATCGTCCGGGGCTCGGACGAGGACTTCCAGAACCTTTATGGCAAGAGCGACGCGCAGGAGGTTTACAAAGAGCATATTCAGTTTTATTGTGATCGTTTCTTAACAACTCACGGGGCAAACGGAGTCAATCTCCACACCCGTAATTTCACACGACATTTCGATTCCCCGCAAATCCAGCCGCTTAGTACCATCGGCGCCGGCGACAATTTTAACGCGGGTATTATCTACGGACTTCTAAAGTATGACGTACGCCATGCCGACCTTCCCTCTCTGGATCAGGATACTTGGAGAAAAATCATCCGCTGCGGAATGGACCTCGCCTCCGAGGTTTGCCAAAGCTATGATAATTATATATCCAAGGAGTCGCGGCGAAGTATGTTAGTCAGTCTTAAATATCATTAATGAAGAAGCGGGAAAAACTTGTTTTACTATCTTTGTAAGGAAAGCTTATTATAATAGAAGACAATGTTAGGAAAGATTCTCTCTCTATTCGCCAGTGTGATCCTGTTAGTGGGTTGTTCCTCTAACGCACCCGACATACGAGCGATTTGCCTACGTGATGACATCGGAAATTACGTGATAAAATGGGAAACCGATCCGGTAATGGAGGGGATTGTCAAGATGACCGTGTCCGACAACCCGGATCTTTTCACCAACGAGTCCCCGATCATTTACGCCAACATCAAGGATGGCGTGGCTACTTACATCACGAACGATAATATATCACGTAAGTATTTCCGCCTTTCTTTTAATGATAAATACTCTCGGATCATCGGGGCACGCTCGGCGGTTATGGATAGCGTACAGAATTTCCGGGATCTAGGCGGTTATACCTCTACAAACGGGAAGACGGTGAAATGGGGCAAGGTATTTCGCTCCGGCGAGTTAAGCAGCTTGAGCGAATGGGACTCCATCCGATTGGATAATCTAGGGATCAAGACCATCATCGACCTCCGTACGAACCAAGAAACCCTCACCGCCCCTATCAAATATACGAAAGCAAATATTCTGCAAATCCCCATTTCGGTCGGCAAGATCGCCGATGCCCCCCAACGTGTTATCGAGGGACGAATGCGGAAAGGAGACGCCGGGGTATATATGGAAGACGAGTACCTGCAATTCGTGACAGATAATACCGATCAGTTCGCCAAGGTACTGGAACAGTTCCAGAACGAGGATAATTACCCCATTCTCATCAGTTGTTCCTACGGAAAGGATCGTACCGGGTTTCTCACCGCCATGTTACTCGCCGCCTTGGATATTCCCCGGGACGCCATCATGGAAGACTACTTGACATCCAATCAATATATCGATACGAGTCATTTAGCTGATATCGTGAAACATCTCTCCACAGACGCCCAAGAAAGCATTACGGTCTTCCTTACGGCCAACGAGGGGCTCATGGACCTAGCTTTCCATAAAATCAAGAAAGAGTACGGTTCCACCGAGAAATATTTGTCGAAAGGATTACGTCTTACTGATAAGAAACGTGAAAGGCTAAAAGATATATTACTTTATTGATATGAATCCGAATTATTTACGTACCTTTGCGGCCACTGAATATTATCATATATACACAATCGCATTTTGAAAACATTTGAAGAATTAGGAGTTGCCACACCGATATTAAAGGCAATTCAAGAGATGGGCTACGAATCGCCCATGCCGGTACAGGAAGAAGTGATTCCTTTCTTACTGGGAGAAGATAACGACGTAATCGCATTGGCACAAACAGGAACCGGCAAGACAGCCGCTTACGGCCTGCCGATCCTGCAAAAGATCAATGTCTCTCAATATCAGCCTCAAGCGCTTATCCTTTGTCCGACACGCGAGCTTTGCCTACAGATAGCGGACGATTTGAACGATTATTCTAAATACATCGATAACCTGAAGGTTCTCCCTGTATACGGAGGTTCCAGTATAGAGAGCCAGATCAAGACACTGAAGAGAGGCGTACACGTGGTAGTGGCTACCCCGGGACGTCTGATCGACTTGATGAACCGCAAGACGGTTGATCTGGGGAACGTGAAAAATGTCATCCTCGACGAGGCGGACGAGATGTTGAACATGGGTTTCACCGACAGTATCAACGAGATCTTGGCGGCTGTACCGGAAAACCGCAATATGCTGCTCTTCTCCGCTACCATGCCGAAAGAGATCGCCTCTATCACCAAGAAATACATGAAGGATCCGAAAGAGATCGTCATTGGCAGGAAGAACGAGGGAAACAAGAATATCCGCGACATTTATTATATGGTTCGTGCGCAGGATAAATATCTCGCCTTGAAACGTCTAGCCGATTATTACCCGAACATCTACGGTATCATATTCTGCCGTACCCGTAAGGAGACACAGGAGATCGCCGATAAATTGATTCAAGACGGTTATAACGCCGACTCCTTGCACGGCGAGCTGAGCCAAGCGCAACGTGACTACGTGATGCAGAAGTTCCGTATCAAGAATATCCAGTTATTGGTCGCTACGGACGTAGCCGCACGTGGTTTGGACGTGGATGACTTAACCCATGTAATCAATTACGGTCTGCCGGATGAGGTAGAATCTTATACCCACCGCCGCGGACGTACGGGCCGTGCGGGAAAAACGGGTATCGCTATCTCTATCTGCCACGTAAGGGAAAAAGGCAAGATTCGCGAGATCGAACGGATCATCAACAAGAAATTCGACAGAGGCGAGATGCTACCGGTGAGCAAATCTGTGAGAAACAATTGTTCAACTTGGTGGACCAGATCGAGAAAGTGAAAGTGAACGAGGAGGAAATCGCCAGTTTGATGCCTTCTATCTACCGTAAATTGGAATGGCTGGATAAGGAAGATATCATCAAACGTGTCGTATCCTTGGAGTTCAACCGGATGATCGACTATTATAAAGATAACGATGATATCGAGGTTGTAGACGAGAACGCTCCCCGAGAGAGAGGTAAACGGGGTGGCAGAGGCGAAGCGGAAGAAGGTTACACCCGTTTCTTTATCAACTTCGGTAAGACAGACGAGCTTACGCCTCCTCAACTTATTGAGTTAGTCAACAAGTGCGTACCGGGCAAGGTTCGTATCGGTCGTATCGACTTACGTGATAATTTCTCATTCTTCGAGGTAGAAGAGGGAGAAGCCAACCGTGTCATGGACTCGATGAACGGCTTCGAGGTAGACGGACGACGTATCTCCGTGGAACCGGCGCAAGCGAAAGGCGAGGGAGGAAAAGGTGGACGTAGTCCTCGTGGAGGCAGTCGTGGAGGCAATGGCTTCCGAGACAGACGGGATAGCGGTAGAGGAGGCAGAAACAACCGCCGGGAAAGTGACCGTGGAGACCGTGGCGGCAGACGTTCCGGCCGTAGTGACGACAAACCGAAGCGCAAATTCTATGAGGACACTCCTCGTAGCAGGAAGAAACGTAAGTAAATATACATTTATAACTATTTAAGATGAGTCTGGTATTGCACCGGGCTCATTTTTTTTAATTAAGGTTATAGACATCTTAAATTATGCGTAAATAGGGAGTTTGTGGGTTAATTCCTTATTTTTGCGAAAAACTGAAAAATAGCCCGGAAACATGCAAACAGAACAAGTACGTCAACTTACCATAGAAGACTTATCGCAAAACGCAGAACTTGACTACGTTGATGGAGATATCGCATTTGCCAATAATATCCATCTTCCCCACGCACCCCATCCCGAGCTAGTCAAGATAGATGCGTTTAAATTACTGGCATGTACAAAAGGTTCCCTGCAAATAGACGTCAATTCCAAGACACGGATTATCCGGGCCAACGAAATTTTATGTTGTCTTCCCCTGACCGTACTTCGTAATCCTATCGGTAGCGATGATCTGGAGTGCAAGGGAATCGCCCTTTCCACGAGTATAGTCAGGAGATTCGTCAGTCAAGGAGGCGGCATACGGGACAAGTTTTTTTACCTTGAACAGAACCCTGTCTTACAGATGGGACAGGAAGGGGGGCAGGTTTTTGAATTATACTATGCCTTAATTGGTTCTAGAATAAAGGCAACAGACAATCCTTACCAGAAAGGAATCATGTCTGCCCTTACCGGCGCTATATTTTACGAGTTGCTGGCCAATCTGGATAAATATTGCGCGCCAAAGAATAACAGGATGTTCAAGCAGGGCGACCTCTTATTCATGAGATTTCTGGAATTACTATCCAACTCAAAGATAAAGGTACGTTCCGTTTCCTTTTATGCGGATAAACTCTTTGTCACCACCAAATATCTCTCGGCGGTATGTAAACAGGTCTGTGGAAAGACAGCTTCGATATAATTAATGAGTTCGTTGTAGAAGATATCACCGAACTACTTAAATACTCTGAAAAATCCATTAAGGAAATAGCCGATTATTTAGAGTTCCCCAATCTCTCATTTTTCGGGAAATATGTAAAGGCGCATACGGGCATGTCACCCACCAAATACAGAAAGCATCTCATAAACAAGATATAAGAACACACCGTACTTTCCGGAAAACCACATTACATAGTACAATAAGAACACTTCACTGGTATATTAGATATATAAAGATAGGCTATCTCCTTTTAACTTTGCCCCCGAATTTTAAAAGGATATACAGATGGTTATGAGTTTAAAATGGATGAGACTAATAGGATTAGTCGGTTTTACGGCAGCATTGGTGTCTTGCAAACAAACACCTAAAACTCCAATGAGCGCCAATTATGCAACAATGAAAGTAACAGTAAGTGACAAGAATTTCTCGACCTCTTATTCAGCCACGATCCGTGGACGGCAGGATATCGATATCTATCCGCAGGTATCCGGAACTATCGAGCGCCTTTGCGTAACAGAAGGCGAGAAAGTCCGGAAAGGACAGATTCTTTTCGTCATAGACCAAGTACCCTACAAAGCTGCCTTGAACACGGCTATAGCCAACGTTAAATCGGCAAAGGCAGGCTTAGCCACGGCGGAATTGACTTACAACAGCAATAAAGAGTTATATGCCCAGAAGGTAGTATCGGAATTCAGCCTAAAGACGTCCGAGAACAGTTATCTCACCGCACAAGCCGCTCTGGCACAAGCCGAGGCGCAAGAGATAAATGCCCGGAACAACCTTTCCTATACCGAGGTAAAAAGCCCGAGTGACGGAGTGGTAGGAGCGTTACCCTATCGTGTCGGAGCTTGGTCAGCGCCAATATACCGCAGCCATTGACTACAGTGTCCGACAACTCGGACATGTATGTGTATTTCTCCATGAATGAGAACCAGCTTTTATCCTTGACCCGTGAATATGGTTCCATGGATGACGCGCTGAAGAACATGCCGGAAGTGGAACTTAGGTTGAACGACAACTCCATATATAACCAGAAAGGAAAAATCGAATCTATCAGTGGCGTGATCGACCGGCAAACCGGTACGGTAGTGGTGCGTTCCGTATTCCCTAACGAAGCCCGTTTGTTGCACAGCGGGGCATCGGGAACGGTTGTCATACCCAGCACGTACAAGGATTGTATCGCCATTCCACAAGGAGCTACCGTACGCCTACAAGATAAAATAGTAGTCTATAAGGTAGTGGACGGCAAGGCTACATCTACATTGATCACGGTAGCCGATTTAAGCGACGGACGAGAATATGTTGTTCTAGACGGTTTACAAGCCGGTGATGAGATCGTCTCGGAGGGTGCCGGACTGATACGTGAAGGTACACAGGTTAAATAAATAAGGAGAAGATCGTATGAAAGGAAATATATTTATCAAACGGCCTGTCATGGCTATGTCCATCTCCATCCTTATATTGGTGATCGGACTGATTTCACTCTTCACGCTGCCCGTGGAGCAGTATCCCGATATCGCTCCTCCTACGGTATATGTACAGGCCACTTATACCGGGGCCGATGCTAATGCCGTGATGAACAGTGTCATCATGCCACTGGAAGAGAGCATTAATGGCGTGGAGAACATGATGTATATCACTTCTACCGCAACCAATGCGGGTACGGCCACCATCCAAATCTATTTCAAGCAGGGAACGGACCCCGATATGGCGGCAGTCAACGTACAGAACCGGGTGTCCAAGGCTCAAGGATTGCTGCCTGCCGAGGTAACCAAGATCGGAGTCTCCACGCAGAAACGTCAGACCAGTTTCCTACAGATCGACGCATTGGTTGGTACCGATGGCCGTTACGACCAAACGTTCCTTGCCAATTATTTGGATATTAACATCATTCCACAAATCAAACGTATAGAAGGCGTGGGCGACGTGATGATGCTGGGCGACTCCTACAGTATGCGTATCTGGCTGAAACCGGAACGAATGGCGCAATATGGATTGATACCTTCGGATGTGACCGCCGTATTAGGGGAGCAAAACCTTGAGGCACCTACCGGCCAGCTGGGTGAAAATTCAAAAAATGTCTTCCAATACACCATGAAGTATCATGGCCGGTTAAAAAACGTGGACGAGTTCAAAAATATAGTCGTCCGTGCGCAGGAAGATGGTTCTGTCTTGCGATTGAAAGACATCGCCGAAGTGGAATTAGGTACCCTGAGTTATGGTTTCGACAGTAAAATGGATGGTAAAGCTGCCGTTTCATTCCTTATCTACCAGACGGCAGGTTCGAATGCGACAGCTGTAAACGAGGAAATCTCCAACCTATTGGAAAAATTGGAAAAGGATTTACCAAAAGGTATCGAGTTCATGACTATGATGAGCTCCAACGACTTCCTTTTCGCCTCTATCCATAACGTAGTCGAGACATTGATCATCGCTATCATCCTCGTTATCCTAGTGGTTTATTTCTTCCTTCAGGATTTCAAGAGTACGTTGATCCCGTCTATCTCCATTATAGTTTCCTAATCGGGACCTTTGCCTGCCTTGTGGCGGCGGGATTCAGTATCAATATCCTGACCTTGTTCGCGCTCGTGCTAGCTATCGGTACGGTGGTGGATGATGCCATAGTCGTGGTGGAGGCGGTACAAGCCAAGTTCGATTCCGGTTATAAATCGTCTTATCTGGCAACCAAGGATGCCATGGGCGATGTAACCATGGCGATTGTGTCTTGTACCTGCGTGTTTATGGCGGTGTTCATCCCCGTGACTTTCATGGGAGGTACATCAGGTGTATTCTATACCCAGTTCGGTATTACGATGGCTACCGCCGTAGGTATCTCCATGATCTCGGCCTTGACATTGTGTCCGGCACTTTGTGCATTATGATGCGCCCTGCAGACGGGAAAAAGAGTGCCAAGAGCATCAACGGCCGTGTACGTGCGGCTTACAACGCCTCATTCAACGCCGTGTTGGGAAAATATAAGAAAGGCGTCATGTTCTTTATCCATCACCGCTGGATGGTATGGACCGCACTTGTGGCTACCATCCTATTGCTTGTCTGGTTGATGGCAACCACGAAGACGGGACTTGTACCGCAGGAAGACCAAGGTACGATCATGGTAAACGTCTCCATCGCTCCGGGTAGCACATTGGAGGAGAACAAAGTTACGATGGCCAAGGTGGAGAAGATCCTAGAGAACACACCGGAAATCGAACACTACGTGCGTGTAGCCGGCTATGGGTTGATCTCGGGACAAGGTACTTCTTACGGAACCGTTATCATCCGCCTGAAAGACTGGAGCGAGCGAAAAGGTAGCGAGCATACCTCCGACGCGATAGTAGGACGGCTTAACGCGCAGTTCTACCAGATTAAGGAAGCCCAGATATTCAGCTTCCAACCGGCCATGATCCCCGGCTATGGCATGGGTAACTCCATCGAGCTGAATATGCAGGATAAGACAGGCGGCGACATGACTACTTTTTATAACTCCATCATGCAGTTCCTCGGTGCGCTGAACCAACGCCCGGAAGTGGCTATGGCCTATACATCTTACGCCATGAACTTCCCGCAAATATCCGTGGATGTGGATGCCGCTAAATGTAAACGGCAGGTATTTCACCTTCTTCTGTGCTCGATGTGCTGGGAACCTATTGCGGCGGCGCATATATCTCGAACTACAACCAGTTCGGAAAGGTATATCGTGTGATGCTACAAGCCTCACCCGAGTACCGCCTCGATGAGCAAGCGTTAAACAATATGTTCGTACGGAACGGAACGGAAATGGCCCCTATCAGCCAGTTCGTCACTTTGAAGGAGATCATGGGATCTGAGGTGGAAAACCGCTTCAACCTGTTCAGTGCCATTACCGTGAACGTGAACTCGGCTCCGGGTTATTCTACCGGTGAGGTTCAGAAAGTCATTGAAGAAGTGGTAGAGCAGACCTTGCCTTCCGGATATGGATATGAATACGGCGGTATGTCACGTGAGGAATCCGCTTCCGGCGGTGCCCAGACGATATTCATCTATGCGATTTGTATACTGCTTATCTTCTTGATTCTTTCTTGTTTGTATGAGAGTTTCCTCGTTCCGTTCGCCGTCATCCTTTCCGTACCATTCGGTTTGATGGGTTCATTCCTTTTCGCCAAGGTATTCGGCTGGAAAACAATATTTACCTGCAAACAGGTGTGATCATGTTGATCGGTTTATTGGCAAAGACGGCCATCTTGATCACGGAGTACGCCATTGAGCGCCGGCGCAAGGGTATGGGTATCATCGAATCCGCTTATTCTGCCGCCCAAGTTCGTTTGCGTCCTATCTTGATGACCGTTTTAACGATGATCTTCGGTATGCTTCCGTTGATGTTCGCGACTGGAGCCGGTGCCAACGGTAACTCGTCATTGGGTACGGGTGTCGTAGGAGGTATGCTGTCGGGACACTAGCGTTGCTCTTTGTGGTACCGGTATTCTATATCGTTTTCGAGTATTTGCAGGAAAAGATCCGTAAACCGATGGAGGAAGAGGCCGACTTGCAGGTACAACAAGAACAGGAGAAGAGTGCGATTGAACGCAACCAAGAATAAATTGAGTCAATACCCATTCTAAATTACAGATAAAGGATGAAACAACATATAATAATAACACTAGCTGTATCCAGTGTCATGCTGAGCAGCTGTGGCATATACAGTAAATACAAACCAGCGACCGAGGTGCCCGAGAATTTATACGGGCAGGAAACCGTCGTAACGGAAGATACCGTCACCTTGGGTAGCATGAACTGGCGGGAGGTATTCACCGATCCCCAGCTACAGACGCTTATCGAACAAGGATTGCAAAATAACACGGACTATCTATCCGCCCAACTCAGGGTTGAGGAAGCCGAGGCCACTTTATTGTCCGCCAAGCTAGCGTTCCTCCTTCTTTCGCCTTTTCCCCGCAGGGAACGGTGAGCAGTTTCGATTCCCATAAGGCAACACAGACCTATTCGGTACCGATAACAGCCAGTTGGGAACTGGATATATTCGGTAAAATGCGTAACGCTAAGAAACAGGCTCAAGCCCTTTACGCACAAAGTCAAGATTATCGGCAAGCGGTACGTACACAACTGATCGCCGGAATAGCTAATACCTATTACACCCTGCTTATGCTGGATGCTCAGTTGGAGATCTCAGAGCAAACCGCTTCCTCATGGAAGGAGACGGTCAATTCCACCCGTGCCCTAATGAATGCGGGCATGGCGGATGAGGCGGCCGTCTCCCAAATGGAAGCTACGTATTACAGCATCTGTACGTCCGTCCTCGACTGAAAGAACAACTTAATCAGGTAGAGAACAGTCTTGCGCTGTTACTGGCCGAGACACCGCATATCATACAGAGAGGTAAATTAGAAGGTCAGCAGCTACCGGAAGATTTCTCTGTAGGCATACCCGTCCATTTGTTATCGAACCGCCCTGATGTAAGGGTCGCGGAACGTACTCTGGAAAGTGCGTTTTACGCTACCAACCAAGCTCGTTCCGCCTTTTACCCCTCTATTACCCTAAGTGGTTCGGCTGGCTGGACTAACTCGGCAGGTGCGGCCATCACCAATCCGGGTAAGTTCCTTGCTCGGCGGTAGGCTCACTCACCCAACCGCTTTTCGCCAGAGGGCAACTTCTCGGACAGCTAAAAATCACCAAAGCGCAACAGGAAGAGGCGCGGCTGAGTTTTGAGCAAGCTTTACTGAACGCAGGAACTGAGGTAAACGACGCTTTGGTACAATATCATACCGCACGTGACAAAGCCGTGTACTTTGAAAAACAGATAGAGTCCCTCGAAAGGGCCTATAAGAGTACGTCCCTACTCATGCGGCACGGAACGACAACCTATCTAGAAGTACTCACGGCGCAACAAGGACTATTAAACGCCCAACTAACCCAAGTGGCTAATCGTTTCACGGAAATCCAAGGGGTTATCAACCTCTATCAAGCCTTAGGCGGAGGACGTGAATAGGCCATTTGTTTATTCATATTTGAAAACAGCAGAAGGATTGCCCGGAAAGTGATTTTAGGGCAATCGTTTTTTATTTAGTGCTCTCCTTCTTTTACCCCTATTTACCGTCCTGTAGAGACATAGCGTATCGCATCTCCTACTCTCTTTGTATTGTATTTAAGAATTAACAAATAAATCGTATATTTACAGTCGAAAAATCATGGTTTACGATTAACCTAAATATCTAAATTCAATATGAAAACATTCTTCAAACGCTTCCTGCTCTCCTGTTTCCTGCTTACCGCCGGATTGAGTTACATGGCAGCGCAAAACTACCAACATGATTTTGACCAAGTCGTAAAGAAGGTAGATGACCTCCTATGGTACGAGAAAGTGGGCGACATCGCCCATATCGTCCGGGAACTGATCGCCCAGGAATACATCGTGGTCTCCGCCGAATACCGGGGTAGCACGGGGTATGGCAAGGCTACTTACGATAATATCGATTACGGAGGATTAGAAAACGAGGATGTCTACGTTAGTCGTAATTATATGGTAGAGAATTTCGATATCGTAGATGCCAATCGTATCGGCAGGAAAGAAGTTCGACTACAAAATATTCGACCGTGCTCCCGGTGCACATAGCTTCGACCGGACCGACACGAAACAAGCTTCCGAGATACGACTCGGCATCTACCAGTTCCTCGCCAAGCATCTAAAACCCAATAAGCCATTCAAATCCGTAAAAGACGTACGAAAAGCGGCCTACAAATTTAATTGATACAAACATCTAAATAACACAAGAAAGATGAAGAAACTTTTTACCTATGTTCTTATGCTTTGCGCCAGCCTATCCGTTTCGGTGGCGCAACAAATCCAGTATCCGGAGCCGATCTTGAACCCGGAGAGTTGTACGAGTATCATGGTCGGCAAAAAAGCCTCGGCGGATGGCTCCGTGATGACTAGCCACACCTGCGATAGCAATTACCGCACTTGGATGGATATCGTACCTTCCGCCTCGTACGATCACGATACGCAACCACGGTCTATACCGGACGTATGCATACCGAATATGCCGAGGGAACCCGGGGGATGATCGCGAAAGGAACACTGCCCGAAGCGCGATCTACGTATCAATTCCTCAACACGGCCTATCCTTGCCTGAACGAGAAGCAACTAGGCATCGGGGAAACAACAATCACCGGCCGGAAAGCCCTTGTCAACAAGAAAGGTATGTTCATGATCGAGGAACTTCAGCGAATCGTCTTACAACGTTGCACGACCGCCCGTGATGCCATCCGTGTGATGGGCGAGTTGATCGAGAAATACGGATATGGCGACTGGGGCGAGTGCCTTACGATAGCGGATCCGAAAGAGGTATGGCATTTCGAGGTCTTCGGCGAGGGTCCGGATAAGATCGGTGGCGTATGGG
>ENA-OQCK01000573-OQCK01000573.1-human-gut-metagenome-genome-assembly--contig:-NODE-573-length-18766-cov-2.638929_pt1 | contig 18766 bp, 21 predicted proteins | sample MGYA00242498_ERZ504578 | MGnify/ENA primary metagenome ERZ504578 (study PRJEB26092, sample SAMD00036229) | human gut metagenome | host: Homo sapiens | study: EMG produced TPA metagenomics assembly of...
CAAGCGTTTAATGGAAATCGGATGCTACCGTGGAATCCGTCACAGAAGAGGATTACCAGTACGCGGACAGCGTACAAAGACAAATGCTCGTACGCGTAAAGGTCCAGTTCGTACAGTAGCAAACAAAAAGAAATAGGACGATAGGAGGAAGTAAATAATGGCAAAGAACGTAAAAGCGAACTCACGTGGTAAACGTAAGGCACGCAAGAATATTGCTCGTGGAGTTGCACATGTCCACTCAACATTTAACAATACCATCGTTACTATTACTGATGAAAACGGAAATGCTGTAGCATGGTCTAGTGCTGGTGCTTTAGGATTCAAGGGATCTCGTAAATCCACTCCTTTCGCAGCACAGATGGCTGGAGAAGCTGCAGGAAAAGCAGCAATAGAGAATGGTATGAAAGTAATTGCAGTTAGCGTAAAGGGTCCGGGACCAGGACGTGAAGCAGCTGTAAGAGCTCTGCAGGTAGCAGGACTGGAAATCACATTGATCAACGATGTGACACCGATCCCGCACAACGGTTGTCGTCCACCTAAACGACCACGTGGTTAATGATTAACTGTAATTGAGGAGGTAAACTATGCAAAAATTCGAACGTGCACATTTTGAAGTAAAAGAATATGATGAATCTCAACATTACGGGAAGTTTGTGTTTGAACCTTTGGAAAGAGGTTTTGGTACAACCATTGGAAATGCACTAAGACGTGTTTTGCTCTCCTCTTTACCGGGAGCTGCCGTATTTTCAATTAAGTTGATGGTGTTTACCACGAGTTCACTTCAATTCCTGGAATTGTAGAGGACGTAACGGCAATCATTTTAAATATCAAAACCCTTGTGATGAGTATTCAGGATGATGAAATTTATACCCTGCGTATCTCAAAACAGGGTCCAGGCGCAGTAACCGGTGCTGATATCATTTGCCCGGAAGGTGTGGAGGTAATAAGCAAGGACTTGCACATCTGTACACTGGAAGAGGGCGGAATGCTGGAAATGGAACTGCAGGCTCGTATTGGTCGCGGGTACGTGAGTGCTGACACAAACAAGCAGCTGTACCAGACACCAAATCAGTCTCTGGGAATCATTTACACAGATTCAATTTATACACCAATCGAAAAGGTATCCTATAATGTGGAGCCGACTCGTGTTGGACAGGATGCTCACTATGACAAGGTTGCTCTGGAAATCTGGACAGACTCTTCACTGAGTCCTGCAGAAGCCGTAGCACTTGCCAGCAAAATTCTGATCGACCATCTGGAGCTGCTGACGAATGTTCACGAAGCAGTAAACGATATGGAATCCGTGATGAAGGAAGCACAGGGTGAGGTACAGAATAAGGGACTTGTCATGATGATTGAAGACCTTGACTTATCCGTACGTTCCTATAACTGTTTGAAGCGTGCAGGAATCCAGACTGTGGAGGAACTGACACAGAGAACAGAGGATGAAATGATGCGTGTAAGAAACCTGGGTAAGAAATCATTAAAGGAAGTTAAAGATAAGATCTATGATTTGGGACTGAGTTTCAAGTCATACGAATAAATATTCGCAAGGGAGGTTAATGGACCAATGTGGAATCGTAAATTAGGACGTAAGGCTGACCACCGTAAAGCTTTATTACGTAACATGGCGACATCCGTGATCGCTTACGGTCAGATTGAAACTACTGAAATGAAAGCAAAGGAACTTCGTTCCGTTGTTGATGAACTGATCACACTGGCAAAACGTGGAGACCTGCACGCTCGTCGTCAGGCTGCAAGCTTTGTACGTGATGTTGTTGTCAATGAAGAAACAGGACAGACTGCTCTGCAGAAGCTGTTTGAAGAAATCGGTCCTGCTTATGCAGACCGTAAGGGTGGATATACTCGTGTTGTTAAGACAAGAGTACGTCGCGGAGACGCAGCACCTATGGCAATCATTGAATTAGTTAAATAAATAACATGAGAACTGCAACGCAAATCCATAGCGCTGCAGTTTTTTTATCCCTACGGTAATTTAGACATCCTTTTTTAGGACCAGTGACAAAGGCAGATCAGCTGTTAAACTGGAATTGTTTGACGAGGGCTCCTGTATGATCACAACTGTTGTTGTGCAGGCGATAATAGAATTCCTCCCGTATTAAATTTATGAATATGGAGGATTCATGCATTCGCATTAAACAAATATCTTATGCGATAGACATATCATGTATTTGATGGAAAAAAAGAAATTGAATACAGATCTGTGGTTTCGTTAACATACGATTCAGCAGTGTCTTTTTATATTGAAAAAAAGGTTACCTGTATTCTTTTTACCTGCATTGTAGTATTATAGTGTTGTAAAGGATGTGGGTAGCTCATGCGAATGAAGAAAAAAGTTCTCATTGCCGGTATTGCGATAATACTTGCAGCTTCCGCCGTTGTTGCTATATCTGGCCACAAAATTAAAAAAAGGAACAGGATTATGCAAAGATGGAGATAACATTCCAAAAGGATCGCCAGATTCTGGAATATGGGGAAAAGATAGACAGCCGCTCCTTTGTAAAGCATTCATTTGGTGAAGTGAAAACCTACCCGAACGTTAATACAAAGAAAACAGGTAGTCAGACAATCACCTATGTATTGACCTATGAAGGGCAGACGAAAAAAATACCGTATACGGTTGAAGTAAAGGATACAAGAAAACCGACAATAAAGCTGAAGGAGAATCATATTACACTGGAATATGGGCAGAAGTATGATGTCGCAGATAATATAAAAAGCGTTCGTGATCCGATTGACGGACCCTTGAAGAAAGCAAACAAAAAAGCAGCCGGAAGCTATTGGATTGACAGCAAACTGAATGTGTTGGAGGCGGGGAGCTACACCATCACCATACATGCACAGGATTTAAATGGAAACAGTGCAGAAAAAAAGTTTACGGTAACGGTAGAGAAAAAAACAGAGCCGGAGCTGAAAGGAAAAAAATCCTTCTTCTTCTGATGAAGCGTCATCATCACAGACAGAAGGTTCCGAAGCTGCATCTGTCGAGCCGTATTACGTCAACGGAGTGCTTCTGGTGAATAAAAAGCATGCACTGCCACAGAATTACGGAGGGATGGATTCCAATGCTTACGCAGCTCTGCAGCAGCTTCAGGTCGGAGCTGAGGCTGCTGGTTATTCCATGCCGCTGATCAGCGGCTATCGTTCCTATGCATATCAGGCTTCCTTGTATAACAGCTATGTCGCACAGGATGGACAGGAGCTTGCTGATACCTATTCAGCAAGACCGGGACATTCGGAGCATCAAAGCGGTCTTGCCTTTGACATCGGTGCCTTGGATAACGGGTATGGCAATACGCCGGGTGGGAGATGGCTGAATGCCCATTGTGCAGACTATGGCTTTATTCTGCGCTATCCGGCAGGTAAGGAAAGCATTACAGGCTATCAATACGAGCATGGCATGTTCGCTACGTTGGGAAAGAAATCGCATCCCGGATTATGTCACAGGGGATCACGCTGGAGGAATATCTGGGCGATGTATAAGCATAGAAAACAAGTGAACTCTACATTCCTGTATAGAGTTCGCTTTTTTCCATTATGTCCGCCGCTTCATAAGACAGCCGTATTATTGAGGAAAAACAGCAAGCTTCCCATATATAATATTAAGAAACAGGGAAGATTCACCTGCTTTTTGCGGATGTCACTGTACGAATAAACAGAAACTGTTATAATATGGTGGAGCGAGGGATGTACATATGAGAAAACAACTGATGATACTTATGACGGCAGGGTTTCTGCTTGCCGGCTGCAATTCCAACGAGGAAGAGGACGCCCTAAAACAGTATGGGGTAGAGGATACAAAAAGCTGTGATAATCTTGCGGCTGTGAAGCAGGCAGGCGACAAGCTTGTAAAGGACAAGGGAAGTGTCTACTGTGCCATCACAACAGATAAGAATCTGGATCAGGCAACTGCCTTTGTGAAAAAGGATTACGATGCGAAGCGCATCAGCGAGTTTTTAAAGCTTCCATACTACCACAAGGAGTTAACCGAGCGCTATATTGCATACGATGACGGAAAAAGGGCAGTACAGGACATTGTTACGAAAGTTAATATCGGCTTGGATCAGCCATATTTCACCAACGTTGATATAATCAGGGATACTGATGATGTAGCACTGCTGGTTAATAAATATCACCGGCTGCCGGATGATTATGAGCCTAAGAATTTGGTAAAGACTCCGAATGCCTGTGTAATTGGAGAAGATTTTTCCTGTCAGAGCGAGCCTCAGTATCTACGCAAGGAGGTTGCGAATGCATTTTCCGAGCTGGTGAAGGCAGGAAAAGAAAAGCAAATCAATATCAAGGCAATTGCAAGCTATCGCAGCTTTGCATATCAGAAAAATCTGTATGATTATTATGAGCAGAGTCAGGGAAAGGAGTATGCGGATAAATACTATGCCCGCCCGGGACAGAGTGAGCATAACAGCGCCCTTGCCGTGGATGTGACCATTAACAATGAAAATTTCAATGAAATTGAAAACTCAGAGCATTATGACTGGCTGCTTAAACATATCGCAGACTATGGCTTCATCCTGCGATACCCTGAGGATAAGGTGGATGTGACCGGTTATCAGTATGAATCCTGGCATCTGCGCTATGTCGGAAAGGATATTGCTAAGGAAATTGTGAAGCAGGGGCTTACACTGGATGAATATATTGCCAGAAAGGATGTGCAGAAATGAAAAAGCTTATGGTTTTGATGCTGAGTCTGCTGCTGTGTGCATGCAGTACATCAGAGAATAAGGAAAAAGAAACACCGAAAGAGGATCCGAAAAATGAAAATACAACGGTATCCTTTGTCGGAGTCGGAGATAATTTGATTCATGAAATGATATATAAGCAGGCGGATGCTGCTGCCGGTGAGATGAATGATGGAAATATGATTTTACGGAAATGTATACGCATGTAAAGAAGGATATTCAGAAAGCGGATCTTGCTTATATCGATCAGGAATCCATTGTTGGCGGAGATGCGCTTGGTATCAGTGGATATCCGACATTCAACACGCCTGCGGATATCGCTAAAAATGTTGCGGATACCGGCTTTGATATCGTGAATACGGCAAACAATCACTGTCTGGATAAATATCAGGAGGGAATTGATTATTCTCATGAAATCTGGGCAAAACAGAAGGGCATTATTACAGCTGGAACCTATACCTCCCAGAAGGATCGGGATACGATACGTACAATCAAACGCAAGGGAATCACATTTTCCTTTCTTGCCTATACCTATGGAACAAACGGAATTGAACCACCCAATCCCTACAGTGTTGCTTATTTCGATGAGGACCGGATTCGCGAGGATGTGAAGAAGGCAAAACAGCTCAGCGACGTTGTGATTGTTTCTGCGCATTGGGGTGATGAAAATGTTTCAGCCCTACGGAGTTTCAAAAGAAGTATGCAAAGCTGTTTGCGGATTTGGGTGTTGATGTTGTTGTCGGTGAGCATCCGCATGTGATTCAGCCGGTAACATGGATGGATGGTAAGGATGGAAATAAGACGCTGGTCATTTACTCACTTGGCAATTTTCTGAATGGAATGCTGGATGTAAATAACGTTCTTGGCGGTATGATCCGTTTCGATTTTGTAAAAGACGCAAAAAGCAGTGAAATTTCCATCCAGAATGTGAAATGGGAACCACTGATTACACATTATACTGGAGATGCTGCGGATATTATGAATACGAGAAAGAATTTCACAGTATATAAGCTGAGTGATTACAGCGAGGAGCTGGCGGAACAGCATGGATTAAATGGTGTGGACGGACAGAAGGTTCGCCTGAATGATCTGTATGCACGAACAAAAAAGGTGATTACAGAAATACCTGTTATAGAAAAAGGGGATACGAAATGACGCTGATAGAAGAAATGGAGATGTATGCGCACGAACATGATGTGCCGATTATGCAGAAGGAGGGCATTGATTTTATGTGCTCCTTTCTGAAGGAGCATAATCTGAAGCATGTGCTGGAAATCGGAAGTGCCATCGCTATTCGGCAATCCGTATGGCAATGCTGGATATGGATATACAGATCACCACGATTGAACGGGATAAGGATCGCTATGATCAGGCTGTGGAGTATGTAAAAAGAAGCGGCTTGCAGGACCGGATCACACTGCTGTTTGGTGATGCACTGGAGACAGTCGTTGAGGGAAGCTTTGATATGCTGTTCATCGATGCGGCCAAGCACAGTACACTAAGTTTTTCGAGCGCTATGAGCCATTGCTGAAAAAGGGCGGATATGTAATAACGGATAATCTGAAATTCCATGGTCTGGTAGAGCATCCGGAAAACATTAAAAGCCGCAATCTGCGTAGTCTGGTACGTAAAATCGGAAATTTTGTCGAGTATCTGAAGCAGCGTGAGGATTATGATACACAATTTTATGATTTTGGAGACGGTGTGGGAATCAGCAGAAAAAAAGTGTGAGTATAGATCGGAAAGAAAAGGCGTAGCCGGTGCAGTAAGGAATGAAACTATTCCTGAAATTAAGCTATTTCATGTATCATTTCGCATGTTTTGTGATACAATAGAAACAAGAAAGTGGTGATACTATGAAAAAGATAATACCTGCACTGGCGGTAATTGCCGGAGCTGCGGCACTGGTTGCCTACAAGCTGAAAAAGGATGAGGAAAAACAGATCGTTGATCTTGATCAGGGACTTCTTGAGGATGAGGATGACCTGAATGAAATGGATATGGATGACGAAATTGAAGAAGGTCCGATCAGTGATCCCGCTTCCTGTATGGAGACTGTGAAAAAAGAAGCTGCGGATGCTGCAGAGGATTTGAAAGATCTTGCAAAGGATGCTTTTGAAGAAGGAAAAGAAGCAGCTGAGGATTTTGCGGATGCTGTGAAGAATCAGGCAGCGGAAGCAAAGGATATCGTTCAGGATGCTGCAGAGGAATTTGATACGGATTTTCCGTCTCTCCTGAAGAGTGAAACGGCAGCTCTGAAGGAGCAGGCAAAGAAATTGATGGATGACATGCTGCAGGAGGGTGATGTACATGAAAATGAGCGTCCGGTTCAGCACAGCGTGGTATTCCAGACAGCCGAGGATATGGACAGCTTTAAAAATGAGGTTATCAATAAGGGCTTCGTCATCACAAGAGGGGATGAAGACCTGGAGCTGATTGTATTGCATATCACACCGATTGATGATGTCAAGCTGATGGGAAATATCCTGTATATTGCCGGCGAAGCGAAGCTGCATCATGGTAAATATCAGGGATGGAGCAGTAAGGTTATTTATTAAGCCATACAAATAGAAAGACGTCACATACTGCGGCGTCTTTTTCTCAGCTTTGAAACACTTGCTTTTATTCGCTGAATGCTCATAGCACTATAGAGATTTTTTTCGTAAAGAAAAACCCCCCAGTTTTATGCACCGGGTTTTTTTTTCAATCAATTAACACTGTTTCGTCTATGCGTTTTCCATGCTTATCGTAAAAACGTAATTGTGAAATACTTGAATAAGGCGGAAGGAAGTCATAGCTTTTGATAAGATAGGTATCCAGATTTGATAATCCATCCAGTGATATGGTGAGCTTATCTTTATCATTCTTGGAAGCACGCAAATCAAATTCATAGCGCTCTGCTTTCACGATACTGTTATCGATAAAGATAACGATATGGATATTATCGGACGTTCCAACCTTCATATAGCCAAAAGGTGTATCAGATTCTCTGCCGCTTCATAGGAATAGGATGAACCATCCTTCTTAAAAATCAACAGATGATAGGTGTCCCCTTGTTTTAGTAAATATAGTAAGCTTTGCTTATCTTCTATAACATTTAATTGCTCGTGATTTTTATAATTATAGTTCATATAATCCTTTGGATCAACCGTATCCTTGCTGAATTCACATGCGGATAAAATGATTGCGCAGGCGAATATAAATGACAACCTTATTTTTGCTTTCATTTTCTTATCTCCCGTTAAAGTAGAAATGACCTATTCGGCTTTTAGAACAGATGATACGTAAGCCCTATGGATGTAATCATATCACATAGGTAATTGAAAATAATGATATGATTTAATAGCGGTTGTGAACCTTTTCAAAAAGCAAAGCATATCCTCTAGCTTCAATATGCTTCCATCGTCCAATACGGCCGTTCCACTGAGGTAGCCGAAAACCTGATGCTGATCCGTTACAATGATGAGCGCACTTGTTTTCGCACAACGATCAAGAATCGGTCGAAAGGACATTTCAAAGCGTGCGTCGCTGGATGTAATACGCCAAGGCTTGAGATAGCTGTCCGGCGGTATGTGGAAGGTAACATCCTCCAGCTTGTGTGCAACACCATCATACAGCAGTAGATTTTCACTGGCCGCTGTCGTATCACCAAAGCCGTAGCCGACATTGAAGCCAAACGGTTTTCCTTCCACAAGGCCGTTTCCGTTTCCCCAGTACCAGGTGTTGTCATAGGTCCATACCCCACGCCCCCAATCCAGTGTTCCGAAGGAATCCTGTGGATCAAAGTGTATTGTGTTACCGTCAAAGCTGACATTTCCCTCAGCACGCATGCAATTGATTTTCTGATTGTAGTAAAATGCGGTCTTTTTTTCTTTCCACGGTGTCGCAATTACCATACTGTCCATATCCGGCTGATGCAGCGTGATTTCACAATGGAATGGTTTTCCTTCATAGAAGTTCCGAAAATCACAGCGAAGAATGCGTTTGCCCTTCATGACCTGAAATTCCATATCGAGTCGCTTATCCCTGTATCGGCAGGAGCCGCTTTCCGAGCTGGTCGGCAGCTTCAGCTTACCCATTGGAAATGCGTTCAGTATGGTTTCGGTATGCTCCCAGCCCTTCTTAAAATCAAGAAGAGAAACGGATTGCAGTCCGATATAACCGTCATCGGAGATTGTGAAGGCGACACCGTAAAAATCGTTCAGTATCAGATAATAATCCCATTCCTTGATTCTCCAGCGTTTTGCTTTAATATCCTCTCTGCGATATTCCTGCAGCAATGAACGGGACCAGCCTGCCTCTTCAAACTGCCATGCTCATCCAGCAGAGGATGACGCTGTGTAACCTCATGATTGCGCATACAATAGCCTCCTGTTCTTCTATCTTCATTATAGGCAGTGTCCTGCAGGATTACAATATCATGACGCAAATCCTTGATTTTAATTGACAAATGATTTTCGTACGAGTATCCTGAACTTACAGATGCCGTAGGCTGTCGCATGACCATCAAATAGCCGGTAAAATAAGCGGTCAAACACGGATACAGTGTCTGCATTAGAGAAGGACAACCGGAGGATACCTATGAAGCTGCATATACAAAATGTAAAGAAGACCTATGACGATAAAGTAGTGCTGAAAGGGGGCAGCGCTGTTTTTGAACAGGGGAAGATTTATGGCCTGCTGGGGAGGAACGGAAGTGGTAAAACGACGCTGTTTAACTGCATTTCTCACGAGATACCCTGTGAGGGTGATGTTCTGATTGAGGAGCACGGAGAATTGCGTAAGGTAGAGGACAGAGATATCGGCTATGCATATTCCAGCCCGATTCTGCCTGAATTTATGACTGGTTTTGAATATATCCGCTTTTATATGGATATTCATGCAAAGGAAATTGATTCTGCCAAGACCATAGATTCCTATTTTGATCTGATGCGCATCGTAGCGGAGGACCGGCATCGTCTGATTAAGGGGTACAGTCACGGTATGAAGAACAAGCTGCAGATGCTGGGATTTCTGATCTCACGGCCGAAGATCATTTTACTGGATGAACCGCTGACATCCTTTGATGTTGTTGTGGCAAATGAAATGAAGCATTTGCTGCTGGAAATGAAGGAGGAACACATTCTCATATTCTCCACCCATATTCTGCAGCTGGCAAGAGATCTCTGTGATGAGATCGTGCTATTGCATAACGGGTACTGGAACAGCTCGGTCATGATCTGCTGCAACAAAATGATTTTGAGGATCGCATCGTTTCACTGCTGCAGGAGGAAGTAAAGCATGCTGAGTGATATTCTGCTGCTGTTTCGGATTCGGATGACCAGAAAGGTGAACGGATTTTTCTATTACTTTAAAAACTCCCTCTGATTGGCAGGCTTTTGAAGGAATCCTGTTATGCGGCTGTAAATCTAAAGGGAGTGCTGAGTGTCTTCTCCTTCTTGGTGGATGTCCTGATGAACCTATTGAAGAATCTGCTGTATCTGTTTGTGGTGATTGCTGTGCCGCTGATCAATCTGCAAAAGGGTGCGAATGATGTGCAGATTAGAAATGGATTTCTGTTTGGCTTTGTACTGTTAAGTCTTGTGGCAGGAAGCATAAGCAACAGCAAGCTTCTCACAGCGGACGATGAAACCTTTATTCTCAGCCGCCAGATGCATATGGCAGCCAGACGCTGTCTGTGCTCCCGCAGCTGGTACAGCTATAGCATGAATGCGATCGGACTCTTCCTGGCGTGCCTGCTTCTGTCCTTTATGTTTTCGTTTCCCTTCTGGTATGCATTTATGGCCGGATTCGGCTATCTGGGCTCCCATCAGTGTATGGACATGCTGCAGATGCGGCGCTTTCAAAGGAAAAACAGCTTTTATTTGCAAGCGAATACATGGAAGCTCCTCATTCCACTTGGCTCCTTGATCTTGCTGTATGCATTATACTGGCTGAATGTGGATTTCAGCTTTACTCCATGGCTGTTCTGCATCTTTGCACTTGTGTGTGCAGCAGCCATCATTCCCTATTTGCGTTTTGAAAGCAGCTATCATGCTTACAGTGAGCTGCTGACATGTCTGCTTGTGGAGAATTATGAAATACTGAAGCTGGACAGCAGCCAGATGAAGCAGATGGAGGTAGCGGTGGATGAAAAGAGCTATACGAGTGAGGAGCTGCAATATCGAACAAAGAATACGGGCTATGCCTTTTAAATGAACTATTCTTCCGCCGTCATAAGCATCTGATTTATAAGCCGGTAAGGTTTCGTCTGGCTGTCATGACAGCACTCTGGCTTGCAGGGACATGTTTGCTGATCGTGCTGAAGGATGATATGAAACTCACGAAGGATATTCTGGAGCTGCTTCCGCCATTTGTATTCCTTTCCTATATCCTCAGCATCTCACAGCGTGTCTGTAAGGCGATGTTTATGAACTGTGATGTATCGCTGCTGCATTACAGCTATTATCGTAGCAGGGAGGCGGTGCTGGTAAATTTCCGACTTCGCTTAAAAAAGCTTTGCTACTATAATCTCCTGCTGATCATGGTGCTTTGCCTGTATATGAATAGCACCGTTGTGCTTGTTGGATTGCCCTATACTCTCTCCACGCTTCTTCTGTTTGATTTTGCTTTGCTTTGTCTGGCTGTGTTTTTCAGTGTTCATTATCTGTTTGTCTACTATATCTTTCAGCCGTATAATGAGCAGTTTGATATGAAAAACCCGTTTATGTCCATCCTCAACGGTCTTGTGTATCTTTTTTGCTATTTCTGCATGCAGCTGGAGGGAAGTCTGTTGTTTGTCAGCGGTGTTTTGGCTGCTACACTTCTATATATCCCGATTGCGCTTCTCCTAGTATATCGTCTAGCGCCGAAAACCTTCCATTTGAAATGATGGTTAAGGCTATTGGCACTCCCTGGTTCCAATAGGAGCCACGGTATCCATTCCAATGACTTTGGATCCAGACAAAAATAATTTCTATCTGACTCCTGCAGCAGTCTGCGTTATCCATTACAAGGCTGTGGCTAGACGTTGCAGGATAACATAACTACGTTTTTCTCTAAACTGGCTGATGGATCTTGTGGTGAAAAAGGCTCACATATCAAAGGCATACCTGATTCTGATTTCATACTTGGGGAAACAGAAATTCATATCCATTTCGACAATGCGTGCAAAAGCAGCCTGTTGATCATACTGTCTGTATTTCTGAAAGGGGAAGCATTTGAGTATTACGTAAGCTTGGAAACGGTCTAACGTGGACAGGCGGTACCAATTTCAGGAGAACAGGGAATATGCATTGAAGCACAGACCAGGCATATAACGTATGTATATTTTTTTATGCTGCATGAATATGTATCCAACACATGTCCGCTATGGTTCTTTCTTTGTATTATCCAGAAAAATAGATTGCGGAATTTTTTCTTTTCGCTATAATTATAGGAAGTAGGGAGATGAGGGCATGCTGAAGAAAAATTTTAATTATTTTACTATGTTTGCGACCGGGCTGTTTTTCTGTGTGCTCGGTTTTTCCTTTATCTTCGATTCTCTTGCTGTCTGGAACTGGCTGTATACAACGCTTGTTATCGGTATATCCGTCGCCGGTGTTATTCGTATTTTCAATATGATTCTGAATTACCGCAAGCTGAAGCACAAGGGCGGACAGTTTCTGGATATCATCGTGTGGCTGATTGCGATTATCATATCACTGGCGATCCCGGAAACCTTTTTCGCCATCTTTCCGCGTTTGATCGGCTGCTGGATTCTGCTGCATGCCATTATCAAAATCATCGTCTTTTATATCAAAATCAAGGATCGGCTGCCGATTCCGTTTATGAAGGTGATTTTTCTATGCGGCGATTTGATCATAGCCTTTTTTCTGATTGTAAATCCGGGCGCACATGAGGATGTAATCAGCTTTTTTCTGGGTGCCTATTTCCTTATTTACGGAGGAAACACCCTGCTTGATCTGATACGGGAAATTCTTCCGAGCGGTAGCGGGGATAAGCTGGATCAGAAAATTCAGCTCTCGGTACCTCCGGTATTGTCTGCCGTTATTCCTCCACATCTGATGAGTACCCTTTTGAACAAGGATAAAGAGGATGAAATCAAGGAACGCTTTGATGCCATAAAAGAGGATATTCCCGTTGATATGGAGGTACTGATACATTTAGCGCCAAGTGGACCCGCTATGTTTGGACATGCGGATGTCGTATATCGTGGATTGGTCATATCCTATGGCTGTTATGATCCGCATAACCGGCATTTATTCGGTACACTGGGGGATGGTGTCGTCATTATCGCACCAAAGGATACCTATATTCGTAACTGTCTGGAGAATGAGAATAAGACACTGATCGGTTTTGGTGTATCCCTGAATGAGGAACAGAAAAAAAGGCTGAATGACCGCATTCTGGAGGTATTTGAAACCTTTTGTGATTTTGAGTGTGACGAGCAGCTAAAGCAAAAGGGACTTCCCTGCAAGGGGGCTTGTGATGACTATCTGAGCCGTGTTACCCGTACATCACCGGAAGCCAGATTTTATAAGATACGAGAAGGAAAGCTGAAAACCTTTTTTGTGGTATCGAGCAACTGTGTTTTTTTTCTTGGAAACCTGCTGAGCTCTATCGGCTTGAATTTGTTTGACCTCAGCGGTATTATATCTCCGGGAGCTTATTATGATTTTTTAAACAAGCAGTTCAAAAGTCACAAGGGGTTTATCGTATCGCGAAGGCTGTATCGGAAAAAGGATGCGAATCAATTTGATCAAAGCATGTCTGAATTTCATAAGTGATATCATCAGGGCAAGCACGCATCAGCGTTCATCAGGTCTGGTTTACAGAGCTGCACAGCATCTATAACAGCAATAGGATTTATCAAAAGCAGGATGAAAGCGTTTCATAGCTGCTGACTGATAAATCCTTTTTTATTTTCATTCTATGAAAAGATGACATCGTAGAGGGTAACACGATAGATAAGCAATGTTCTACGTCTTTTCTGTTTAAATCAGAATACATACACCATACTGTATGCGTTGCTATCCTGAACCTTACAAAATGGTCACATTTCTAGGAATACATTGACAAATCCCGCTGTTTCATATAGTGTATTAGTGTAATAGATACAGTAGTACAGTTTGTGACATGTACAGGAGGAGAATACAATGCTGGAGCTGAAACATATAGCAAAAACGTATAAAACAGCAAAGGGAGTGAAAACCGAGGCTCTAAAGGATATCAATCTGCGCTTTCCACAGCGCGGGATGGTGTTTGTTTTAGGAAAATCAGGGTCAGGGAAATCCACCCTGCTAAATATCATCGGAGGACTGGATCAGGCGGATGCAGGGGAAATCATCATCAATGGGAAAAGCTCTGCGGATTTCAAGCAATCGGACTATGATTCCTACCGCAATACGTATGTGGGGTTTATCTTTCAGGAATTTAATCTGATGGAGGAGTATACCATTGAGAAGAACATCGCCATGGCGCTGCAGCTGCAGCAGAAGGAAGCATCCCATGCGGACATCGAAGAAATGCTGAAGCGACTGGGGCTGAGCGGCTATGCGGCAAGATATCCGAATGAATTATCAGGCGGACAGAAGCAGCGTGTTGCGATTGCCCGTGCCTTGATTAAGGAACCGGAAATTTTGATGGCGGATGAGCGACCGGGGCTTTGGATTCTGCGACAGGGAAAGAGATTTTCGATACTCTGAAGGAATTGAGCAGAGAAAAGCTGGTGATCGTTGTCAGTCATGACCGGGAATCTGCACAAGCCTATGCGGATCGAATCATTGAATTTAAGGATGGTGTTGTGGAAGCTGATAGCGCGCCTGATGTTGAAGAACACGCCGAGGTGTTTGAAGCAATTCATTCCCATCTGCCGTTTAAGGATAGCTTCCGTCTTGGCTTTTCCTGTCTGGGGCATAAGAAGATCCGAATGGTATTCACCATTCTGTTGACCAGCTTTGCCCTGCTGCTGCTGGCTCTTTCGGATGCCGTTGGAAACTTCAGCTCTGTCAATGCGCAGTATAAGGCGGCTGAGGAATTACAGGAGCAGTATGCGGGTGTTCGTTATCAGTATATCGATGATCAGGGAACGTTATTTATACCGGAATGGATACGCAGATAAAGGATGCAGATATAAAAACTGTTTTAAAGGAGAATCCGCAGCAGAAGTTCGCAAAGGTCTATTCCTGGGATACGATGCCGCTGCGTCTGGGCGATTTGGGAATTGAGGAGCTGGACAGTACAGCATATTCCGCTGCTGTCGAACAGTATAAGCTGACAGAAATGAGCAGCTTTGATGTTCTGGGCTTCAAGGATATCAAGGGAAGGTTTCCAAAGGATTACAAGGAAATGGCGATTTCCTCCTATCTGGCGGATATCATCCTTACACAGGGAATCGCAGATGAAAAAGGAAAGCTGCAATTTCCGAAATCATATGATGATATCTTGCAAAACGTAAAGCTGCCAATCGGTGATACATGGATGCGCATCAGCGGGATTGTAAGTAAGGATACCAGCAAATATGAATCCCTGAAGAAGGTCAGTGCAAATAATATCGACAGTGAAACCTACAAGCTCGTTCGTGAATTCCGAAATATAGCAAATATAAGCAGTAATAAGCTGTATGTGAAAGAGGGCTTTGTAAATACAGTGAAGCAGCAGAAGGGAACCGTTCTGGACAGCAGCAGGCATAATCTATTTCTGCGGGTCAATGATGAGGATAAGGGCATGTCCTCACTGGCCTATCCTGCGCAGGCGGTTTCCTATTATGATGGAACAGGAATGGTTTCCACAAAGAGCGTAAAAAAAGATGAAATCCTGCTTTCACCGGATATGCTGATGTTTATTCTGGGAAAATCAGAGAGCTTCTATAGTGATGCCATGGTAAAGAAATCCACAGAAGAGATTCGCAAGACTTTGCAGGATCATGCAAAGCGGCTGATTGGAAGAAATGTGGAGCTGCATGTGGATGAGGGCTTTGGAAACAGCGGTGAGCTTTTGAAGCAGCAGGTGCGGATTGCCGGTATATTGATGCCGGAGGGAACTTTCAGTATGGAGGATGTTTATCAGATCAATGATAACATTGTCAATAAGGAACTGATCGCCCCTTACATTCCGGATACGCTGTATGTCAGTGAGCTGCTGAGCAGCTTTGATGATACCACATTGAAGCCGTTTCTTGAAAAATATGAGATCAACAACAATCTGTATGCCAACACGGTAGCTACACAGGATGTTAAAAGCATCAAGGATTTTGCGAGCTTCGCTACCAAGGTATTCTTCTATGCAAGCATCGCACTGTTCATCTTTGCGGCAGTGCTGATGATGAATTTTATCATTGTGTCGATTTCCTATCGTAAAAAGGATATCGGTATTCTGCGTGCCATCGGCGCAAGAAGCACAGATGTTTTGAAAATCTTTATCTGGGAGGGCGTCATGCTGGCGGCAATCTCCTATGTAATTACCATGATAGGCTTGCAGCTGGTAACGCTGATAACCAATAATTTTGCCAAGGATGAAATCGGTGTTCTGATTTCACCGGTCATCATCACGCTGCGTCAGCCGCTGCTGATGCTGGTGATCGTTGCGGTTGTAACCTTTATTGCCTGCATCCTTCCGGTTACCAGAATTGCACGCCAGCGTCCGATTGACGCAATCAAGAAGTGATATAACAGTATACATTTTATAGAAATAAGGAGTTGTAGAGAATAGTCGTGAAAAACTGGCTAGTAGGTACTACAGCTCTTTTTTTGTTGGTATTCCATATAAATTGCATGTTTATGATATTGGGATATACCCACTTAATCTTGATAGGTCTTTATGATTCACAGGAAAGAGTAAGGGTTATCAGTGCAAGCATAGCTCAGGTCGTTTTTTAGTGGAAGCATAACTGCTCAGCGTTATACAAGAATGACAGTATTAAACATGAAAATGAAATAAAATATTTATTTATATTTAGGTTTATATTAGCTGTTATTTTCAAAAGTATGAAATTCATCTTGTGTTATGTCATTTTGGATAGAAAATCGAGATTGAAAATTATATAACTCCCTGCTAATTTCTGCCTCTTTTTGTTTCAAAGATGAGCGTTCTTCTGAATACGAATCTCATGGTCACTAAAACAAGGAATAAACTAAAAAGAAATAGTGCCATTATAATAGTTTACACAATAACCTTTGTAAAGTGACTACCTCTTCCTTTGATAATGGAGCTAATAAAATCTTATTAGTTTTTATAATCTTACTGGCTATTTCATCAACCATCGAAAGACTTTTTGGTGTTAAATGCAAATGAAAATATCTCGCATCCTTTATACTTTGTATTCTATACACAAAATCTTTACTTATCATGTTCCGCATCAAAGCGGTTACAGACGGATTTGTCAATCCCATTTGTTTCTCAATGTCTTTTTGATATATTTCTTCTTTGCTCACGTATATGAATAAAATAATCATTGCCTGTTGAAACGTTATGTTAAATTCTTTCAATGCGGTATTATAAACAGTAAGTGTTTTTTTATCTAATTCATGAATCAGGTTCCCTATTAGACCATTGTGCTCAGATGTAAGTATTTGTATATCTTTATTCATATGAACCTCCATAAGATAGATATCTATATTATATCATAATAGATAAGTAAATGGTTTGAAAAAAGTATATTTAATAAATAAAATATATTGACATTTTAAAATACATAGAATACAATGTATATGACAAAGGATTGTGACTTTAAGTAGGCAAGACCAAAAGAAAAAGAGATTTCTTTTAGGTTTTGCTTGTTTTTTTAAGGAGGATAGGAGAATAGATATGAGAATAAAAAGAATATTAAATAATAATGCTGTAGTCTCACTTGACGAAAATGAAAATGAAGTCATTCTGCTTGGATCTGGTATTGCATTTAAGAGAAAAATTGATGATGAAATCCCTTTATGCAGTGTAGATAAAATATTTTCTTTAAAAAAATCTGAAAACAAGTCGAAATTCTATGAACTTATCTCGGATATCCCTATGGAATATATCAAGCTAACAGAAGAAATTATTTTGATGGCGGAGGAAAAACTTGAGAAAAAACTAGATGAAAGTTTATACTTATTACTAACAGACCATATTCATTATGCTGTAGAGCGTTCAAAAGAGGGGCAGCAGATTCGTAATAAAATGATTTGGGTAATTGAACATTATTATCCGGTAGAATATCAGATAGGCAGTGAAGCAATCACGATGATTAATGATCGGTTGAACTGTCATTTGATGCAACCTGAAGCTGGCTTTATCGCAATGCATATCGTGAATACCTCATCTTCCTGCAGTATGGAAGAAATTAAGAATGAAATGAAAGACATGAAAGCAATCTGTAAGCTTGTATCGTATCATTTTGACATACAGATTAATGAAGACTCCATGAACTATCTTAGGTTTGTCACACATTTGAAGTTTTTTATACAAAGAGTCAAACATAAACAGCTTCTAAATAAGATAGAGCAAAGCGATGAATTATTTTCTATTATTTGTAAAAAGTATTTTCAATCGTATTTATGTGTAGAAAAAATTGAAAAGTATTTTTTGAAGACATATGATGCAGAGATCAGCGATGAAGAAAAGATGTATCTCGTGCTGCATATAGAAAGAGTTGTAAACAACATCTAGCATTTTTATATGGGAAGGAAGGGATAAAATTTTAAGATAACGTACAAAGGCAATCGGATTGTGACTTTAAGTAGGCAAGACCGCCATCGTTTACTACATTCTCAAATCTAAATAAACGAAAGGTGGAAAAAAAGATGAAAAAAGATTATGCAGATTTAGCAAAGAAAATTCTTCAGTATGTTGGTGGAAAAGACAACATAACATTTGTAATGCATTGTGCAACAAGGTTGCGATTTACATTAAAAGACATTGATAAAGCAGATACGAAGTCCATTAAAGAGTTAAAAGGTGTAATTGATGTAATTATTAAAAATGGACAGTATCAGGTTTGTATCGGTCCGGATGTTATTGATGTATTTCATGAACTGAATCAGTTAGGCACTTTTACGAAGCAGGAAAATGATAACTCAAAAGAAAAG
>ENA-OQCK01000574-OQCK01000574.1-human-gut-metagenome-genome-assembly--contig:-NODE-574-length-18729-cov-3.743737_pt1 | contig 18729 bp, 27 predicted proteins | sample MGYA00242498_ERZ504578 | MGnify/ENA primary metagenome ERZ504578 (study PRJEB26092, sample SAMD00036229) | human gut metagenome | host: Homo sapiens | study: EMG produced TPA metagenomics assembly of...
CTGGTCCGGCCCCATGGGTGCGGCGTTCCGGGCCGGGCCCATAGGCGGCTCCCTGAATTATTTTCCATGGGTGGTCTGCCTGATCCCTGACCCATATTAGGTCGTCCACCCATTCTTCCATTTCCCGGATATCCAGGTTCTCTTCCCCTCATTTCCTGGGTTTCCATCATGATTCCGGATGGGTTTACCACTGATTCCCTGTACCCCCGGAAATCATTGCGGATATTGGAAACAGACTGTTCCTCCTGTGATTCTTCTGTGGTTGACACCTCAGCCTCACTTATGTTTTCAGCCGGAGCATTCTCTAAATCCTGCTCTATCTGTGCGTCATCATCCTCTGTAAATAAATCTTCATCCAGCCGTTTCATATCTTTTTGAGTTCTGACATTTCCATAACAGCTTTATCATTTTCTGATATGTTCCACATGCCTCTGACCTTTTCCGCGCCTTCGGATGCAATCACCGTATCACAAATTGTATCACAAAGCCGGTTAATCATCATATGGTCAGGATACTCATCATACATGGGACTATTTTTATAATCTAATCTGTCGCAAGCTTCTGCCACATAGCCCTGTAAGATTCGTATTCCTGACGGATACATGCTTTTCAGGTATTCAATGTCCTGCATCTACTCTCCCTTTTCCAGTTTTCTCTTACCAATATCATATGCGGGCAAAATCCATTATGCGCCAACTTCCCGCACATTTCATAAAATAAATAAAAGACCGGATGTTTTCCAGTCTTTTACAATTATTGCAGATTTAACTTTTCTTAATATAGCCAAGAGCCTGCTCCAATGCCTCCTGTTCCTCATTCCCCAGAACAATATCGGTCTGTCCCATATCCACCACCTTGATATACAGATAACAACCCTCTCGGCTGTGGACGCAGTTTAATACAAATCCGCTGTTTGTATAATCCAACATGGCAAATGCAAAACTGAGATTTCCTCCCATCCCTTTAAAGGCATTGTATTTTACAAGCCCATACTTTTGGAACGAAGCTCTCTGATTCCGGTTCAATGTTCGGATGGAATCCTTATTTGACCTGTCTTCGGCCCTTAAATCTCTGATTTCCTCAATCTGGTCCAGAATGACATCTTCCAGAGTCTCCGCATCTTTTCCTCTCATAAAATAGTCATATTGCGATCCAGCCTTCTTACTTTTGTCATTGTTGTAATCGTCAATATCAGCAACAGAACCACTAATATCAATAATCCCGCCATTATGTATGCAGGATCAAAGGGAATTTGATTTAAGATGCTGTTCTCCATATAATATCCATCTCTCCTTTGTACCTAGCGAATTGATTCAATCATTTCTACAATTCGCTCTAATTCTGCTTCAGAATAATATTCAATTTCAATGCGTCCTTTATTTTTATCCTTGTTATGGATGCTGACCTTTGTACCCATGACGCTTTTCATACGTTCTTCCAAACTCTGATATATCAAAGCCAGGGCCTCGTCCTTAGATTTATCCTTCTTTTCTTCCCCGGTCTCTGCTTCCTTTGCAAGGCGCTTTACAAGGCGCTCTGTTTCTCTGACACTGAGCGATTCATCCAATATCATTTTTGCGGCCTTCAACTGAAGCCCTTTATTCTCCAGGGATAATAAAGCTCTCGCATGGCCGCTGGAAATAAGATTCTGAATCAGCATTTCCTGTATCTGTCCATCCAATTTTAAAAGGCGCATGGAATTGGTAATGGTAGCTCTGTTTTTTGATACTCTGACTGCTATTTCCTCCTGAGTCAGCTTAAATTCTGTCACCAAACGCTGATAAGCCAATGCCTCTTCAATAGGATTTAAGTCAGCTCTCTGCACATTTTCAATCAGTGCTATTTCCATGCTCTCCTGCTTATTGTACTCCCGCAGCACAACGGGGATTTCCTTTAATCCGGCTATCTTGGCTGCACGCCATCTGCGTTCTCCGGCAATTATCTCATAAAATGTCCCCTTTTTCTGAACCAAAAGGGGCTGTAAAATTCCGTATCGCCTGATGGAATCAGCCAGCTCAGCCAGCTGTTCCTCATTAAAATCTTTTCTGGGCTGTTCTCTATTGGGTTCAATCAATGCCATTTTTACCATCAATTCCCCGCTTTTGCCATCCTCTTTTTCAGTCGTAGCCGCTTTTGCTTTTGCAATCTCCTCTTCGCTTTCCTTTATAACATCTTCACCAAAGATGGCTCCCAATCCTTTACCCAATCCTTTTTTAGCCATTACAACTCTTCTCCTCTGCTCATTACTTCTGCCGCAAGCATCCTGTAGCTCTCAGCCCCCGTTGATCTGGAATCGTAAAGATTAATAGACATACCGTGGCTGGGTGCCTCAGCCAGACGTACATTTCTCGGTATAATGGTTTTATAAATTGTTCTGTTCAAACTGCTCTTAACACTTTCCACTACTTCCAGTGACAGATTTGTCCTTGCATCATACATGGTAAATACAACGCCTTCCAATTCCAATTCCGGATTCAACTTTCTTTTAACCAGGTCCACTGTTTTAATACCTGATTAAGTCCCTCCAAGGCATAGTACTCACACTGTATAGGAACCAGTACGGTATCTGCTGCCGTCAGTGCGTTAATGGTCAATATATTTAGAGATGGGGGACAATCAATGATGATGAAATCATATGTATCACGAACTTGATTTAGACAGCTGCTCAGAAGTTTTTCCTTATCCTCGACTTCCTGAAATTCAATTTCCGCTCCTGCCAGGTTCATATCAGATGGAAGCACATCCAGATTTGGCTGTATTTCCTTAATAATACATTCATTTACAGATGCCTCTTCAATCATCATATCATAAACTGTTTTATCAAAATCTTCCTGTTCCAGCCCCAAACCGCTGCTGGCATTTCCCTGGGGATCAAAATCCACCAGCATAACATGTTGTCCTGCTTCAGCCAAACAGGCGGAAAGATTAATGGCCGTAGTAGTCTTACCTACCCCGCCCTTCTGGTTGGCTATTGTTATGATTCGTCCCATATGTATAAATTCCTTTCTCGAAAAAACAAACCTTTCTTCGATTACTTTTACGATTATAACACAAGTCCTATTCTTTTCCTACGGGAAATTAGGAGAAAAGGAGAATTTTCATGTTTTATACAAAAAAATGTTTCACGTGAACATTTTTAAGGCAGAAAAGTGGCATCCTAATTCTATTGTGTCTTAATAATAATTTAATTCTCTAACCGTTGTAATAGCCCCCAGCTTGTATTATAATGGAGTAGAATCAAAAAACCGGTTATATAATATGTGATTTCAGGAGACTATTGAATGAAAACAAGGAATAAATTACTAACCTTACTCATACTGTCATCCGGAGCTGCTGCTGCTACTGCTCTGATTAACAAAGCGATAAAACTTTCGGCCACGTCCCGAAATGTATTGGAAGAACCAGAGGCACTGTGTTATAAGTGGCGTTTAGGAAATATACATTATACTAAGACAGGAACCGGTAAACCGATTCTGTTGGTACATGACCTTGCTCCTGCTTCCAGCGGGTACGAATGGAAGAATCTGGTTGGTAAACTTGCTGAGACATATACTGTATATACCATTGATTTGCTGGGATTTGGACGTTCAGAAAAGCCCAATCTTACCTATACAAATTATTTGTATGTACAGCTTCTCTCTGATTTCATAAAATCAGAAATCGGACACAGGACAGACATAGTAGCCAGCGGTTCATCCGCTGCTCTGGGAATCATGGCTTGCAGCAATAGTCCGGAATTATTTAATCAGTTATTATTCATAAATCCGGAGAGCCTTCTCTCCTGCAGTCAGGTGCCTGGAAAAAATGCAAAGCTTTACAAGATTATATTAGATTTGCCCATTGTGGGAACCTTGATATATAATATAGCCTGCAGTAAACAGTTTATAACAAAAGAGTTCTTAACCAATTACTATTATAATCCTTACTCAGTAAAAACCAGGATAATTGACGCGTATCATGAATCAGCTCATTTAGGTGAGTCGCCCAAGTCTGTCTATGCCAGCTTAAAATGCAATTATGTTAAATGCAATATTGCGGCTGCCTTAAAGAAAATTGATAACAGCATATACCTGTTAGGCGGAGATGCCATAGATGATATAAGTGAATGCATGGAAGAATACAAAGAATACAATCCAGCTATCGAATGGACTGTTGTACCCAATACAAAATCACTTCCCCATTTAGAGAAGCCTACAGAAGTATTCGATGTGATTCAAACTTATTTATCCTAAAACAAGATAATGTTTCACGTGAAACATACGGTTCGGATATATACTCCGAGCCGTTTTTACTATAGCTGCTAGATGATGAAACCCGTTGATTAACTACAGAACCTATATAAAGAAAGGAAAACACAATATGCTGCGAATTGGATGTCATTTGTCCTCATCAAAAGGATACCGTGCCATGGCAAAGGACGCAAAAAAAATAAACGCAAATACATTTCAGTTTTTCACCCGTAACCCGCGGGGAGGAAACGCCAAATCCATAGATGAAAATGATGTAAAAGAATTTCTGGCGGAAGCCAGTCACTGGACATTAATCCTATATTAGCCCACGCCCCTTACACCTTAAACGCCTGTTCGGCCGATCCTAAATTAAGAGACTTTGCCAAACGAACCATGGCTGATGATTTAGTTAGAATGGAGTATACTCCTGGCAATATGTATAATTTTCATCCGGGAAGCCATGTAAAACAAGGTACTGAAATTGGCATACAATTTATTGCTGAGATGTTAAATGACATTCTTTCTCCGGAACAGACCACTACTGTTTTGCTGGAAACAATGGCAGGAAAAGGTAGCGAGGTAGGGGGTGTTTTTGAAGAATTGAGACAGATTCTTGATTTAATTGAATTAAACAGCCACATGGGTGTCTGCCTTGATACATGCCATATATGGGATGGGGGATATGATATAGCCAATCACTTAGATGATATCCTGACAGAGTTCGATAATAAAATCGGATTAAAACGTTTAAAGGCCATACACTTAAACGACAGCCAGAATCCTTTGGGCGCACATAAAGACAGACATGCAAAGTTAGGTGAAGGATATATAGGATTGGATACCTTTAAGCGTATTGTCACTCACCCCGAATTGAGACATCTCCCATTTTATCTGGAAACCCCTAATGATTTGGATGGGTATGCACAGGAAATACAAATGATGCGTGAGGCCGCAGATTAAATCTGATTGTATGGAAATTTTTAATGAGTATAAGCATTCTATTGAATTTATATAACACTTATATACATTTATACAAATGCTTACATAAATACTTATATGAATAACTGTATGAATGACTATCTGAATATCTATATGATTATCTATATGATTACCTATATAAATACCTTTATAAATACCTATATGAATACCTATATGAATAAAATAATAGGAAGCACAAATGACATCGTGCCTTCTTAATTTAATATACAAATTTAATATAGAAAATTAATATACAAAGCATATGTAAAAAAACTCAAAAACACCAAAAAGATGTTTCACGTGAAACATCCCCGCAACCACTTCTACCCAAAGGCTCCTTGGTCGGCATTCCCGCTTTCCTTGGATACTTCTTTGATATTCCTTTCACCTTCTTAATTATCACCAAAGATCTGGAAACATCTGTACCGGGCAGCATGAATTTATCTACAAATACCAGCTCTCCCCCCAATATTCCAACAGCCTTACCTGCGGACCTAAGCTCATCTTCTATCTCTCCGGATTTATATGGAACAAAGAATCCGCCAATCTTCACAAAAGGCATACAATACTCAGACAAAGAAGACAAATTTGCCACAGCCCTGGATACGCACAAATCATACATCTCCCTGTGCTCTTTCTGTCTTCCTATATCCTCCGCTCTTCCGTGAATAAATTCCACGTTTTGTAACCCCAACTCATTACAGACTTCCTCCAGAAATTTAACTCTCTTATTTAAGGAATCCAGCAAGGTAAGTTTTATTCCGGGAAAAGCTATCTTAAGAGGTATTCCGGGAAATCCAGCCCCTGTACCCACATCAATAATGGATTTTCCCTTCAACATACCTTCCTCATACACGCCGCTGCCGCAGCATCCATCGCCAGAATCCATCACCTTTTTCAACACTCTAAAAAGTGACACACTGTCACTAAAGTGTTTGGATACAACATCTGCCTCATCTGTTATGGCTGTCAGATTCATGACCTTATTCTTTTCCACCAGCATTTCATAATAAGTAAAAAATTGGTCCAATTGTTTCTCATTTAACTTTATCCCCAGAAGCCCCAGCTCCCGGTCCATCTGCTGTCTAAATGTATCTGTCATATCAGACCCTCTCACTGCTTTCTTGTAAAATGCACCAGCAAAACAGATATGTCTGCCGGTGAAACACCTGATATACGGGATGCCTGTCCAATCGTAGCCGGCTGCACTGTATTCAACTTCTGCACTGCCTCCCTGCGAAGACTGTTGACCTCTGAATAGTCAAAATCCTCCGGCAGCTTCTTATCCTCCAGTTTCTTAAACTGTGCCACCTGCTGCATCTGACGCTTTATATAACCTTCATATTTAATCTCAATATTAACCTGTTTTCTGACATCATCAGGAAGCCGGGGCCTGTCCTCATCCAGTTCCTCCAGTTTATCATAATCCAATTCCGGCCTTTTGACCAGCTCTGCCAGTGTAATTCCAGACTTCAATAAAGTGCTTCCATATTTTTTCAAAAAAGTCTGTGCCTGACCGTTTACTCCTATAACAGTCTTTTCCAACCGTTTAATCTCTGACTGTATATCATCCACCTTCTTTAAAAGATGTTCATACTCTTCATCGCTTACCAGCCGATATCATGACCGATTTTCCTGAGTCTGATATCTGCATTATCCTGGCGGAGCAAAAGCCTGTATTCTGCTCTGGAAGTCATCATCCGGTATGGTTCATGGTTTTCCTTTGTTACCAGGTCATCAATAAGAACGCCTATATATGCCTGTGAACGGTCCAGAACCACGGCCTCCCGTCCCTGTATCTTCATCGCGGCATTCACACCAGCATGAATCCCTGGACGGCCGCCTCCTCATACCCTGAGCTTCCGTTAAACTGTCCGCCTGCAAACAAGCCGGAAATCTTCTTAAACTCCAGGGTAGGCTTAAGCTGAAGCGCGTTAATGCAGTCATATTCAATGGCATAGGCATTTCTCACTATCTTTACCTTTTCAAGTCCCGGAACCGTACGGTACATTGCATACTGTACATCCTCCGGCAGGGAACTGCTCATGCCTCCCAGATACATTTCATTGGTGTATAGCCCCTCCGGCTCCACAAATACCTGATGGCGGTTCTTATCTGGAAATTTGACCACCTTATCCTCAATAGAAGGACAATACCTTGGCCCGGTTCCCTCAATAGCCCCTGAAAACAGAGGTGAACGGTCCAGATTATCCTTGATGATGCGGTGAGTATCTTCATTGGTATACGTCAGCCAGCAGGAAACCTGTTCCTTCTGGATTTCATCCGGATTCGTTGAAAAGGAAAAGGGCACCACCCGGGAATCCCCAAACTGCTCTTCCATTTTGAAAAAATCAATACTCCTCTTATCCACCCTGGCCGGTGTCCCTGTCTTGAACCGGAACATCTCAATCCCATTTTCCTTCAGGGAATCCGTGAGATGGTTGGCTGCCTGAAGGCCGTTAGGCCCTGTAGGATTGCTCACATCCCCATAGATACACCTGGCTTTCAGATATGTTCCTGTGCACAGTACCACAGCCTTTGCGTGATACACCGCGCCGGAAAACGTCTTTACCCCCCTGATTTTCCCGTCCCTCACCATAATTTCGGATACTTCCGCCTGACGTATGGTGAGATGTTCTGTGTTTTCCAGGGTCTTTCTCATGTGCCTGCTGTAATCCTGTTTGTCAGCCTGAGCCCGCAGGGAATGAACAGCCGGTCCCTTGGATTCATTGAGCATCTTGGACTGTATGAAGGTCCTGTCTATGTTTTTCCCCATCTCCCCTCCAAGTGCGTCCAGCTCCCTGACCAGATGGCCCTTGGAGCTCCCTCCTATGTTAGGATTACAGGGCATCAGCGCTATGCTGTCCACGCTGACAGTAAACATGATAGTTCCATGCCCAGTCTTGCACTGGCCAAAGCGGCCTCACATCCTGCATGGCCGGCGCCGACAATCACCACATCGTATGTTTCTTCTAAATAAGGCATCATTCCACGTTCCTCTTCCATATTAAATTCCCCTATTTACCCATACAGAATTTTGCAAATATCTCATTCACAACATCATCATCCACTGACTCCCCGATAATGAATCCCAGCTGTTCATATGCATTCATCAGGTCAATCGAATAAAAATCCTCCGGCATGCGTCCTCAACGCTTCCCTTTACCATCAAAAGGCTCTCCAGGCACTGCTCCAGCGCCTCCTTATGGCGCGCATTGGTAATGTAAACCTGGTCATTAAAAGACAGGTCGCCATGATAAAACAGCTTCTTGATTTCCTGCTCCAGCAGCTCAATTCCCTGTTCTTCCTTTGCTGAAACAGGGATCACCTTATGACCGCAGAGCTGTTCCAGCTCCTCTGTCCCCACTTCCAGATCCAAATCCGATTTATTCAGCAATACAATGGTTTTCCTGCCACGGATAAAATCCATGATTTCCCTGTCGCTTTCATCCAGCGGCCTGGAACCATCCACCACATAGATAATCAAATCAGCATCCCTGGCCGCTTTCAGCGCCCGGTCCACACCGATTTTCTCAACCACATCCTCCGTATCCCTGATTCCCGCCGTATCCACCACATTAAGGCTGATTCCCTGCAAATATATATGCTCTTCCAGAGTATCCCTGGTGGTTCCCGCAACCTCGGTGACAATGGCCCTCTCCTCTCCTAAAAGCACATTCATCAGGGAGGATTTACCTGCATTGGGCTTGCCCAGTATGACTGTCTTTACCCCTTCAGACATAAACCTGCCGTCATCCGCGGACAGGAGAAGCTTTCTCGCCTCATCAATCATGGGTGCCAGCGCATCCATAAGCTGACTCCCATATCCATCCAGTGATATGTGTTCCGGGTCATCGAGAGCTGATTCGATAAACGCAATCTGATACAATATCTGGCTGCGCAGCTCCTTAATCTTATTGGACACCGAACCGCTCAGCTGGCTCACCGAGCTTTTCAGCGCATACTCATTGGTGGCGTGAATCACATCTGCCACCGCCTCGGCCTGAGACAAATCCAGCCTTCCATTTAAGAAAGCCCTCTTTGTAAACTCTCCCGGCTCAGCTGTTCTGGCCCCCGCGTGAAGAACGGTCTCCAGAATCCGCCTGACCATAAGCACTCCCCCATGGCAGTCAATCTCCACCGTATCCTCAGCCGTATAGCTGTGGGGTCCCTTCATAATGATCACCAGGGCCTCGTCCACCTTTTCATCCCCGTCATATATATACCCGTAATGGACTGTATAGGACTGGGCAAGACTCAGACTTACCCTCTCTCCCTTCCTGTTTCGGAATATGGAATCGATCACGGAAAATGCTTCCTCTCCGCTGATTCGAACGATTCCGATTCCTGAGTTGCTCATGCCTGTGGCAATGGCCGCTATCGTATCTGTCTTCATAAGCTCTCCTCACAATAGAGCAAAAAGGCCGTCGCTTCAGCAACAGCCTCTTAACCTGTTTCATTACTGCCTGCATCCAATCAACCATGGATGGGCTTATTCTTCTTCACCGGCAGCAGTCTCTGCTGATGCATCTGAACTTATCTGAGATGCATTGTTTCCATTGGTGCGGCGGTTATTCCTATATCCGCCGGAGCGGTCGGAACGTTCATAACGTCCCCCTTTATTCCTGTCATAGCGTCCTTTGCGGTCGCCGGATGCAGCTTCCTTCTTAAGCGCAATCACCACATGGCGGAAGGGCTCTTCCCCTTCGCTTCTGGTGGTAACATACTTGTCATTCTGAAGGGCCGCATGGATGATTCTTCTTTCATAAGGATTCATAGGTTCAAGGGATACCGGTCTCTTAGTCCTCTTAACCTTATAGGCAATGTTCTTAGCCAGGGTCTCCAGGGTTTCCTTCCTTCTCTCACGGTAATTCTCAGTATCCAGCTTAACCCTGAGATATCCTTCCGTTCCCTTGTTCACAATAAGGCTCACCAGATACTGAAGAGAATCCAGGGTCTGGCCTCTCTTGCCGATAAGGATTCCCATATCCTCGCCTTCCAGGTTTAAGGACAACTCCTGCTCCTCCTGGTTATATGCAGCCGTAATGTTCACCTGCATATTCATTGCCTCAAATATCTGAGACAGGAAATCCATCGCCTTATCCTCAATGGACTCTTTTTTCTTAGCACGAATAATGGCAGGTTTTGCGCCGATACCAAGGAATCCTGTACTTCCTTTATCAACTACTTCATATTCCAGTTTGTCGCTGGTGGTTTCAAGTTCGATTAACGCCTTTGTAACTGCTTCGTCCACTGTCTTGGCAGTAACTGTAATCATATCCATACAAAACCCTCCTACTTTTTACCCTTCTCATGCTTCTCATTATACTTGGAAACCATGTTAGCCTTAGCCGCCAGACTTCCGGGCTTGGCATTATCATTATAGTACTTGGTAGACTCCTCAACAATAGACTTGGTCTTAGCGATCTTAGCCATCTGGGCCTGCTCTGCCTTTTCTTCCTTTGCCTCAATCTTCTTGAGCATCTCGTCTACATTGCCCACTTTTGTAGGAGGAAGGCCTTTCTTTGCGCGCTTCTTGTTCGTCTTTTCAATGTTCTTCTGAACCAGGTCGTCAATGTCAACCTTATTAAGATAAGAATTGATTCCCACCTGCTGGATAATGGTAAATACACTCTGTGCAACCCAGTAAAGTCCGATACCGGATGCAAATGAGAAACAGAAGAATACGGACATTAAAGGCATGGTCACATTCATGCTCTTCATCATGTTTGCGCCCGGAGCATCTTCAGACTGCTGGGGCTGATTGGCCGTCATCAGCTTGGTGCTGTACCACTGGCTCAAACCTGCCAGCAGCGGAATACAAAGCGCCGCAAATGCAGTCATCAGCGTGGTGTTGTCAACCTTATTAAAATAGTTCATGATAACCTGCATAGGTGTGTATGCAATGTTCAGACCAAAGAAGTTCTGCATATTCTCAATGGCATCCACTACTCTTACGCCGGTTTCCGTAACTGCCTGTCCCACGGAAGAAAAAGCGCTGACCAGTGAATCCCACTGCTGTCCTGTCAGCTTATATAATAAATCAATGACTGTGTTTACATTGGTATAGTCAAATCTCTCACCCACCATCTTGTGGGCCTGCGCCAGGTCTGTAAATGCCTGAGACGCCTCATATCCGCTGGGAAGCTTGCTTACCACTGCTTCATAATATACCCTTACGGACTGTACGTATGCAGGAATATTGTAGATGACGCGGTACAACGCGAAAATAATAGGCATCTGGATCAGAAGAGGGAGACATCCGCCTGTCATGGATGTGCCGTACTTCTCATAAACCGCCTTAATTTCGGTCTGCATCATCATGGCGTACTTCTGGTCATTTTCCTTGCCCTTGTACTTTTTCTGAATGGCTGTAATTTCGGGCTGCATGACCGCCATGAGTTTTGATGATTTCTGCTGCTTAATGGTAAGAGGTATCATCAGCACCTTTGTTACAAGGGTAAATAAAATGATACATAAACCAATATTCAATATCCCGAAGGCACTGGTAAAACGGAACAATAAGTCCATGATCCACCCCAGGATATCAGCTATCGGCCCCAGAATACCTCCTGTTTTTGTCAATAATACTGCGCCAGCTATACTGTTCAATACACTACCTCCTTCGATCTACGGAACTGGATCATAACCGCCTTCTGCAAATGGGTGACAACGGAGTATCCTCTTGCAGGCCAACCATGTACCTTTTAACGCACCATACTTCTTTAATGCCTCAATGGCGTATTGAGAGCATGTAGGTGTGTAAATACAGTGAGTTCTTACTTTAAGGGGTGACAGAAATTTCTGGTAGCCCCTTACAAACAAAATCAGACATCTTGCCATAATCACTTCACTTCGATTCTTTTAAAATGTGATGCAGTCCGCACAGGTGCAGGTAAGCACCCTCCAAATGTTTGTAATCCGATTGTCTGGCAGCGCCTCTCGCTACCAGGATGATGTTTAACCCAGTCTTTATTCTGTAATTGTTTAAACGAAAAATCTCTCTTAAAAGCCTTGTTATATGATGGCGGACAACGCTGTTGCCCACTTTTTTGCTCACAGATATGCCAATGCGGTTTTCTTCTTCCCCGGTTTTCATCACATACATCACCAGCAGTCTGTTCGCATAGGAAGTTCCATTCCTGTATGTCACCTGGAACTCACTGTTCTTCTTAACGGAAGGAAATCGTTTCATCCGAAACTCCTTACAATCAGGTTGTCAAAACACTCCCCTTTTTTCCGAAGGTAAGAAAAGAAAAGGCCACATGATGCTGTGGCCCGTAGTTCTTTTGCTTTAAGCTTGAAACAATTAAGCAGATAATCTTGCTCTACCTTTAGATCTTCTGGCAGCAATAACTTTTCTACCGCCTGTAGTCTTCATTCTTGCTCTAAAGCCATGAACTTTCGCTCTCTGTCTCTTCTTGGGCTGAAATGTCATCTTCATATCCGGGCACCTCCTATCAAAAATTATGTGGCAATGTGAAAACACACATTTAGACTAGTATAATTAAACATCTTCTCAATTATATAGAAGAAATCCGCCTTCGTCAAGCGGATTTTCTCAAATATCAACAAAAAAGCCGCAAAAAAGGACAGTCTCAGGGACTGTCCCTACAAGATGTGTGCATTGCAAAACTACATTACTATATTTAGTATAAATCCGGTTCCCTGCCTATCCTCTGCTGTCTGGTGTTACCTTCAGCAGAATTCCGGCCACAGCCGTCACGATAATTCCTGCCACCAGGGCTTCCGGCACTCCCTGCATACCGATGATTCCCAATATTACTCCATATACCCATTTGGCTGTCCAGCTGGCAGCAGATGCATACTGATCCCCAAACAAAAGATAAATCAAGTTCATAACCAGAAGTGTGTTAGTCAGGGATCCGGCTACGCCTGCCGCAAACAATGCGGCCCCCTGCTTATTTCTCCTGTTCTTAAGCATCCTCATAAACAGACGGTGCACATAATAGGCCACAACCCCAATCAGTATTCGCGGGACCAGGCAGATAACCAGGCTTCCCGGATTTCCGTGAAACTGTCCCATGGTAACAAAGGGTGAAAACACAAAAGACGTGGGATTTGGCATGAAGGTATTCTTCCACAAACTGGTCAGGCCGAATGTCAACCCCAGGAATGCCCCATATTTCGGTCCCAGAATAATGGCTCCGATAATCACAGGGATATGAACGGTGGTCGCATTCATGAATCCAAGCGGAATGTACCTAAGAATGGCACAAAGGCCATGATTACGATAATGCTGCAATGACTGCTGCCAATACCAGGTCGCGGGTTTTGGATAAAGTATTCATTTTTTCCTCCTGCTACTGTTCTTATGATAAAGATACAATGCAATGCTACAACGTAATTATAAGTAAAAATCACCCCAGCGTCAATGTTTCATGCTTATGTTTTCCTTTCTGTGCAAGGTTATTTTCACATCGGATCCCAGATTAACATAACATTATCCACAAAATGTGGATAAGTTGTGGATAAGTATGGATAATGGCTGTTTTTTCCCCAGCCCGATCTAAAAATCCAGAATTTATGAATATTTCCACCATGTGTAAAACTCCAGTTAACTTTCTCACGATTTTTGTGGAAAAAAGATCTTTCCACACTGCTTACACAAGGCTTCCACCCCCAATTCACAAAGTTATCCACAATATTTTACACTTGTCATTGAAAAAATTTTTACTTTAGTATACAATAGATTTAGATTGGGCAATTCTGCAATACAGTTTTAGGAGACAAAAAATGATCGAAAAAATCAAAGAAAACTGGGACAAAATCTTACTTACTTTAAAAGAAGAACATGAAATATCCAATATCTCCTACAGTACCTGGCTGGAACCCTTAAAGCCGCACTCTTTTAAAGACAACACAGTAACCATCATTGTTCCCGAACAGACCTTTTTACAATATGTAAATAAAAAATATGGATTTTTATTAAAGGTAACCATCTCGGAATTCCTTGAAAAGGAATGCGAGGTGGATTTCAAAGTTAAGGAGCAAATCGTGGAGACGGAGGAACCGTCTGCGCCCCAGCTGATTAAGAATAACAAGGTTTCTGTCAGCCCCGATGTCATACAGAGTGCCAACTTAAATCCCAAGTATACCTTTGATACCTTTGTTGTAGGCGGAAATAACAACCTGGCCCATGCTGCTGCCCTGGCCGTGCTGAATCCCCGGGTGAGATATACAACCCTCTCTTTATATATGGAGGCGTGGGACTTGGCAAAACCCATCTGATGCATGCCATCGCCCACTTCATATTAAAGAACAACGCGAAATCCAAGATACTGTACGTCACCTCAGAAACCTTTACCAACGAGCTGATTGACGCCATCCGTAATAAAAACAACATAACCACCACGGAATTCAGGGAAAAATACAGAAACAACGATGTCCTTCTCATCGACGATATCCAGTTCATCATAGGTAAGGAAAGCACCCAGGAGGAGTTCTTCCATACCTTTAACACATTATATGAATCAAAGAAGCAGATTATAATATCCTCAGATAAACCGCCAAAAGAAATTGAGACACTGGAGGAACGTCTCCGATCCCGTTTTGAATGGGGCCTGACCGTGGACATCCAGTCCCCTGATTATGAGACAAGAATGGCGATTCTGCGCAAAAAGGAGGAGATGGAAGGATATAATATAGATAACGAGGTAATTAAATACATCGCTACCAATATCAAATCCAATATCCGTGAGCTGGAGGGAGCCCTGACAAAAATCTCGCGTTATCAAGCTTAACAAATGCGACATTACACTGGAACTGGCCGAGGAAGCCTTAAAGGACATCATTTCCCCCAATGCCCAGAGGGAAGTGACACCGGACCTGATTATTCAGGTGGTTTCCGATCATTTTGGCCTTACCCCCCTGGATATTTCATCCCAGAAACGTAATAAGGAAATCGTATACCCAAGGCAGATCGTCATGTACCTGTGCAGGGATATGACGGCCACTCCTCTCCAGACTATCGGACGGTACCTGGGAGGAAGGGACCATACCACCATTATACATGGCGCCGAGAAGATAACCGGTGACATGGCAAAGGACGACACATTGAGAAATACCATAGAGATACTGAAAAAGAAGATCAATCCACAATAGAAAGTGGAATCCATGTGGACGGGCTGTTGATAACTGATCGTTTCTGAAGGACTTGTGAATGACTTTTAACCACCTGTGGATAAACTTTAAGTTTTCCCTCATGAAAGTGGATGGTTTTACACATCCTGTTCCACAGGTGCTTGTCCTTAATTATCAAGGACTTCAGACAGTTTTACACAAACCCACAGCCCCTACTACGGTTCTACGAAAATTATCTATATCTTCACTCACAGATGACACATCGGGCACACAATTACTCTGAAAGGAAGTTATCAACATTATGAAGTTAAGATTTCAAAAAGACGCCATTGTTAATGGAATTAATATTGTAATGAAGGCTGTACCTTCCAAGACCACCATGTCCATTCTTGAATGCATACTCATTGACGCCAGCACCAGCGAAATCAAGCTTACAGGCAATGATATGGAATTAGGAATCGAGACAAGGTTGAGGGAGACATACTGGAACACGGCAAGATCGCGTTAGATGCAAAGCTGTTCTCTGAAATTACCAGAAGGCTTTCCAGCGAAAATGCATCCGTTACCATTGAATCAGACGATAAGTTCAACACAACCATACGCTGTGAAAACTCCGTGTTCAATATCCAGGGACGTGACGGGGAAGAGTTCGCATACCTTCCCTATATAGAAAAGGATAAATATATCTGCCTGTCCCAGTTCACCTTAAAGGAGGTCATACAGCAGACCATCTTCTCCATCGCACCTAATGACAGCAATAAGATGATGGCCGGAGAGCTGTTTGAAGTCAATGAAAACCAGCTGAAGGTGGTCTCCTTAGACGGACACAGAATCTCCATCCGAAAGGTGCGCTTAAAAGACCACTATGAGGACACCAAGGTAATCGTACCGGGCAAGACCCTCAGCGAGGTCAGCAAAATATTAGGCGGAGATAATGAAAAAGAAGTGCTGATTTACTTCAGCACCAACCATATTCTCTTTGAATTTGACAATACAATGGTGGTGTCCCGTCTGATTGAAGGTGAATATTTCAGAATCAGCCAGATGCTTTCCAGCGATTATGAGACAAGGGTATCTGTGAACAAGAAGGAATTCCTGGACTGTATTGAACGGGCCACTATCCTGATCCGTGAAAATGACAAGAAGCCTCTTATAATCAATATCGGAGATAACTCCATGGAGCTGAAGCTGAACTCCAGTTTTGGCTCCATGAATGCGGAATTGATGATTCACAAGACAGGTAAGGACATCATGATTGGATTTAATCCCAAGTTCCTCATCGATGCGCTGCGCGTCATTGACGGCGAGGAGATCAATATTTATATGATGAATCCCAAGTCCCCATGCTTTATCAAGGACGAGGAGGAAAGTTACATTTATCTGATTCTTCCTGTTAATTTTAATGCTGCCACTGTCTAAGAGAGGAAAAGTATGGAAATAATTAAGCTTAGGGAAGACTATATCAAGCTGGGTCAGGCGCTGAAAGCGGCTGGCCTGGCAGAATCAGGCGTAGAAGCCAAATATGCTGCCCAGGACGGCCTTGTACAGGTAAACGGCGAGACTGTTTATCAGCGTGGGAAAAAACTGGTGGACGGTGATGTGGTCACCTATAAGGGTGAAACCATTAAAATCACGAAGTGACAGACTGGTAGGGAAATCCATGATTATTGAATCCATAGAACTGAAAAATTACCGCAATTACAAAGAACTACATATGGAGTTTAATCAGGGAACCAATATACTCTATGGGGACAATGCCCAGGGAAAGACCAATATCCTGGAGGCAGTGTATGTATGCTGCACGTCCAAATCACATAAAAGCGCCAAGGACAGGGATATCATCCGGTTCAATCAGGATGAATCCCATATTAAATTGCAGATAAGGAAGAACAATGTCCCTTACCGCATTGACATGCATCTGAAAAAGAACAAGCCAAAGGGCATTGCCATCAATGGGGTTCCCATACGCAAGGCCAGCGAGCTGTTCGGCATAGCCAATGTGGTATTCTTCTCGCCGGAGGACCTGAATATCATAAAGAACGGGCCTTCCGAGAGGAGGCGGTTCATTGATATGGAACTGTGCCAGCTGAATAAACTCTATGTCCATTCCCTTGTACAGTACAACAAGGTCCTCCTTCAGCGCAACAAGCTGTTAAAGGAACTGTTTTCAGGCCGGAGTATGAGGAAACCCTGGATGTATGGGATATGCAGCTGGTGAATTACGGACGTGAAGTGATTAAGTTCCGGAGGGATTTCATTAAGCAGCTCAATGAAATCATACACGCCATTCATCTGAGTCTCACAGGCGGCAGGGAGGATATTACCATTTCCTATGAACTACACCCCACAGGACCAGATGGAGGATGTCCTTAAGAGGAACCGGGCCCAGGACATGAAACAGAAGACCACATTGTCGGGACCTCACAGGGATGACATAAGCTTTATTGTAAATGGTATTGATATACGCAGGTTTGGGTCCCAGGGGCAGCAGCGCACTGCGGCCCTGTCCCTTAAGCTGTCAGAGCTTGAGCTGGTCAAGCAATTGAGCCATAACGACCCAATCCTGCTTTTGGATGATGTGTTATCAGAGCTTGACAGCAGCAGGCAGAACCATCTGCTGTCAGCCATTAAACATATACAGACTATGATTACCTGCACGGGTCTGGATGATTTTGTCAATAACAGGTTCCAGATTGATAAGGTATTCAAGGTAATTGACGGAACTGTCATCAACGAGAATTAATGCCGTACTAGAAAGAAAGGATGATTATATAACATGGGAGAGCAATACGGAGCAGATCAGATTCAGATTTTGGAAGGACTTGAGGCGGTCAGGAAACGGCCTGGCATGTATATAGGCAGCACATCTGCCAGAGGTCTCCATCATCTGGTGTATGAGATTGTAGATAATGCGGTAGATGAAGCCTTGGCGGGATATTGTGATTCCATCGATGTGACCATCAACGAGGACAATTCCATCACAGTGGTGGATGACGGCCGCGGTATTCCGGTGGATATCCAGAAAAAGGCAGGACTTCCTGCCGTGGAAGTTGTATTCACCATCCTCCATGCGGGCGGTAAGTTCGGCAACGGCGGATATAAGGTATCCGGCGGACTTCATGGCGTTGGTGCTTCGGTTGTCAATGCATTGTCTGAATGGCTGGAGGTTCAGGTCTATAAAGATGGAAATATTTACCAGCAACGATATGAAAGGGGAAAGGTAACATATCCCTTAAAGATAGTGGGCAAATGCGGTCCGGAACAGCACGGCACAAAGGTCACCTTTCTGCCTGACAAGGAAATATTTGAGGAGACAGTCTATGATTACGATACTCTGAAAATCCGGCTCAGGGAGACAGCGTTCCTGACGAAGAACCTGAAGATCATCCTTAAGGATAACAGGGAAGAAAAAAAGAAA
>ENA-OQCK01000575-OQCK01000575.1-human-gut-metagenome-genome-assembly--contig:-NODE-575-length-18726-cov-3.408194_pt1 | contig 18726 bp, 24 predicted proteins | sample MGYA00242498_ERZ504578 | MGnify/ENA primary metagenome ERZ504578 (study PRJEB26092, sample SAMD00036229) | human gut metagenome | host: Homo sapiens | study: EMG produced TPA metagenomics assembly of...
CTTCTGAATCCCTTTTACGTCCGTCCCTGCGCTTTCGGAGCGTTTTTCCGGTAGAAATTTCACCATGCGGAAATTTTTCTAACCGGAAACCGAAGGGAAAACGCGGAGTCCCGCAGGGACGGACGAACTTTGATGAGGAAGGGGAAAATCGTCCGTTTCATAAATACCATTTCCTCATATGGCATCGCATATTTCCTTCTCCATCTTTTCCAGCTTATGGGACAGGATTTCCATGTCGCTGCTGATCTTCTGGTTGGTTATCCGGGCATATATCTGGGTGGTTTTCAAATCCGTATGCCCCAAAAGACGGCTTACGGTCTCGATGGGCACACCGTGCGAGAGCAGCACGGTGGTGGCGTTCGTATGCCGGGCAACATGGAATGTGATAGGCTATGCAAGGAAAAACATGCAGGTGAAGTTTGAACGTAAGTCGTTTGAAATGAACGATGTTTCAGTATTCTGCCAAGTAGGGAAAATGCAAACGGCAACGGAATATTGAGGTTGTTCAGTTACCAAACCGTTAGCCGGGCAGTTACCGAAATGGATGTCGGTAACTGAATGAAGTAAAATGAAGTCCTCACCGTTTTGTTTGCGCTCATACACAATGTTTTGCATATCAAGGAACGCTTATACGGCAAGTAATTTTGCACTAAAAAATATAAGTGTATGAAAGTAGAAAAATTCAAGGTGTTGCTCTACCTCAAAAAGAGCGGACTGGACAAATCGGGCAAAGCCCGATAATGGGAAGAATCACCGTGAACCGGACGATGGCACAGTTCGGATGCAAGCTGTCCTGCACTCCCGAACTGTGGAATCCACGCGAAAGCCGTCTGAACGGCAAGAGCAAGGAGGCGGTTGAAATCAATGCCAAGATTGAAAAGTTACTGTTGGCGGTGAACACGGCATTCGACAGCCTTGTGGAGCGTAAAGTGGATTTTGATGCCACCGATGTGAAAGACCTTTTTCAAGGCAGCATGGAAACGCAGATGACCCTCATGAAAATGACAGATGCAATCTGTGACGACATCAAGGCACGTATCGGCATAGACCGTGCGAAAGGGACTTATCCCGGCTATCACTATATGCGGCTGGCACTCGGGGAATTCATCGAAACCAAATACAAAGTCAAGGATCTGGCTTTCGGACAATTGACGGAACAGTTCATCCACGACTATCAGTCTTCGTCACGGAAGATAAAGCTATGCGATAGATACCGTCCGCCACCACCTTGCCATCCTGAAGAAAATCTGCCGCATTGCCTACAAGAAAGGATATTCGGAGAAATGCCATTTCCAACATTTCGCCCTGCCACGGCAATCAGAAAGGACTCCACGGGCATTGAGCCGCGAATCGTTCGAAAGAATCCGTGACGTGGAAATACCGCCATACAGGAAGACACACATACTGGCACGCGACCTTTTTTTGTTTGCCTGCTACACGGGCGTGTCATACGCTGATGTGGTTTCCATCACGGACGAGAACCTGTACACGGATGACAACGGATCATTATGCTGAAATACCGCCGAAAGAAAAACGAACATCGGGCGAGCGTCAAACTACTGCCTGAAGCGTTGGCACTGCTTGAAAAATACAGGGATGAAACACGGGAGACGCTTTTCCGATAATCCACCACCCGAACATGAAACGGCACATGAAAGCGTTGGCTGCACTGGCAGGCATCAAGGATAACTTGTGCTATCATCAGGCGCGCCATAGTTTTGCTTCGCTGATAACACTCGAAGCGGGTGTGCCGATAGAAACCATCAGCCGGATGTTGGGACATTCCGATATTTCCACCACTCAGGTCTATGCCCGTGTCAGTCCGAAAAAACTTTTCAAGGATATGAACAAGTTCATAGAAGCGACTCAAGATTTCAAACTAACCCTATAAATCAAATAACGATATGCGAAGCACATTTTCATTATTGCCATACATCAACCGTAGCAAGGTAAAGGCTGACGGAACGACTGCCGTACTCTGCCGTATAACCATTGACGGAAAACAGACTGCCATAAGCACAGGTATCTATTGCCGCCCGGAAGACTGGAACAGAAAGAAAAACGAGATAAAGACCATCAGGGAGAACAACCGCTTACGGGAATACCTGCGTCTGATGGAAGAAGCCTACTTAGAGATATTGAAATCGCAAGGCATGGTCAGTGCGGAGATACTGAAGAACCATATCGCCATGAATAATATTCATCCGACCACCCTCCTGCAAATGGGGGAATGGGAAAGGGAGCGGTTAAGGAAACATTCAGCAGAAATAGATTCAATATCTTCCTACCGCCATTCCATGTACTATCAGAAGTACCTGACGGATTATCTTGCGTCTTTTGGAAAGAAGGACATCGCCCTTGAAGAAGTGACGGAAGATTTCGGCAAATCTTACAAGGCATATCTTAAGAAATGCAAGAATTTCGGGGCTTCCCAGACCAACAAATGCCTATGCTGGCTGAACCGTCTGCTTTATTTGGCTGTCGATAAAGAGATTATCCGTGTGAATCCCAGCGAGGATCTGGAATACGAACCAAAGCCGGAAGCAAGGCACAAGTACATCAGCCGTGAGGAGTTCAAGAGAATCCTTGCCACCCCGATGTATGATAAGCGTCAGGAGCTTGCAAGACGGGCATTCATCTTTTCCACACTGACGGGATTGGCGTATGTGGATATAAAGCTTCTGCACCCGCATCATATCGGACGCAATGCAGAAGGCAGATGTTACATCCGCATCAACCGCAAGAAAACAAATGTGGAGGCGTTCATCCCCCTGCATCCCATAGCGGAGCGGATATTGTCACTGTACAATACGACCGATGACGAACAGCCCGTATTTCCTCTTCCGAGCCGTGATGCCCTCTGGTTTGATATCCACGAGATGGGTGTTATCATAGGCAAAGAGGATAATTTGAGCTATCATCAAAGTCGGCACAGCTTCGGAACATTCCTGATTTCGGCGGATATACCTATCGAAAGTATTGCCAAGATGATGGGGCATTCCAATATCCGGACGACACAGGGTTACGCACGGATAACCGATGATAAAATCTCCAGAGATATGGACAAGCTGATGGAGCGAAGAAAGGAAATATCAGCTGGCGAAAAGAAAGAGGACAGAGAATAAACACCAAATAATAAACGCATTATGAGCAGAGGAATAATAACAATCAGTGAAACGGGTGTAGTCACTATGCCGACAGCACCTATAAGGATGACACAATTCGAGATAGCCGACCTGTTCGGGGTGTTCTCATGCGATGTCCGCAAGGCTATCCGTTCCATCTACAAGAACAAGGAACTGAATGAACTTGATACAATGAAGTATCTCAGGCAAGCGGATGGAATCAGTTATGACGTTTACAGCCTTGAAATGATTATCGCCGTTGCATTCAGGATATGCAGTAAAGAGAGTTTCTTGTTCAGACGGTTTATTATAAATGAAATTAGCACCATTAATAAAGCTACACCGATTACACTATTTGTTGCCAGCGTCAGAGGTAATACCGATGGTATAGTTGAGGTTCATTCCGTCAGCCACTCGTTCCCGATGCACGGATGCAAAGGTAGCGTATGGCTTGATGGCAGCAGCAAGGTCGGGCGGCAAGCGTTTCGGCAGAATCTTCCTCAAACGAGTTTGAGCGTATTCAACCCGAAACCTTGTCACTGCCTGCCACTCGCTTGAAGAGCATCCGGCAACGGAAACAAGCGACTGATGGGAATCAGAAAAAAGAAGAGAGGAACGGCTTACAAACGAAGCAGGATTTTGACGCTCCGTCCGTAAGCCGTTCCTTTCTCTTTTTGCCGAAAGTCCGTTGCTGACGCAATCACAGGGCAGACGGCAAACTGCGCTCCTTCAAGAAAATCAGGTTGCGTCTGTCGGTAGGCGGAGCGGTAGCCGTCAGCAAGCATCCTTTCGATGTCCGATTCACGGTAGAGAATTTTGCCGCCTAACTGGATATAGGCTATGCGTCCTTCGTTTCGATAGTCCTGAAGTGTCCGGCGGCTCACTTTCAACCGTGCCGACACCTCCTTGTCGGTGAAGAAACGTTCACCGTTCAGTGTCGGGCGGTAATTGGCGGTCAAATGTTCGAAGCTGTCCAAAAGACGGTCGAGACTGCCCATGAAGTGGATTATCCACTCGTTGTCCTTGTTAATCAGTTCATTCATGTTACTTTGGATTTAGTGGGTATTGTTAGTTTACTTCGTTCATTTCATCAAGTTTATACAGTTCTTCCTTTGAACTTTGCTTCTTTGCGCCTGTCCTCCACAACGGAAACAATGCGCTGTACATCATCGGGACGGTAGTAGGTCTTGTGGTTTATCTGTGAGTAAGCCAGCGTCCCGTTGTCCCGAAGGGTCTGCAACGTGCGTGGCTGATGTTGAGCATCCGGCAAACGTCCTGATTGTCCATCCACTCGCCCATCTTCTTTTCTTCGTGCCGCCGACAGATGGCATCCATGCGACTGACGAAACGGTCGAACTTGGCGACCATCGCCTCAAAGGTCTTTCTTTCAATTGATACGATTTCCATATACATACTTTTTATTGTTACTGTTTCTTTGCCGCAAAGAAAAACATAATCTGTTATCCTACAATGGATTTTCCGGAAGTGGAAGCATGTGGCACAGGTTGGTAGAGGTTGACACAGATTTGGAGTATATTCTTAATCCCGTAAATCTGCAATGTGTCAAGATTGAAAACAAGGCTTAATTCAAACCTGACTGTAATCGCACCTTTGTTTCTCCGGCTATTCACATCCAGCAAATCTGTGAAGTCCTCACCGATATCTCGATCACCATAAAGCAAAGTCACACAAAATTGTCTAATCGAGCCCAAACGATTGAATGACTGCACTAAAGTATCTTACTTTACTTGCGATAATCGGTCAAGGCACAGAGCAAGACCACAGTAATAACTTAATCAATCTGTTTTATGACAATGAAAAGAGAACCAAGTATCAGTGAGCAGCAGGCTCGTGAAATCGTGGAAAGAATGGGACGCAGGGAATCCCGCAGTGAGAAGTCTATGGACGATTTCTACCGGAACATCGGTCTGGACCCGGAACTGCTGGCACAACCCGGCAAGACCGTCACGAAAAAAGCGGAAACAGCTACGGCGGATGAACCGTCAGGCGAAACACCTGAAGATATTGCAGTGCCGCAGAAGCGTATCAGCAGCAAGCAACGCAGGCTGTCGCTGGACGAGTACCGTACCGCTTACCTGCAAGTCCCAAAGATAACCGACCGCAAGCCCGTGTTCGTCAGCGGTGAGGTGCGTGACCGACTGGACGGGATTGTCCGCCGTCTCGGCGGGCGTGGCATGAGCGCTTCGGGACTTATCGAGAACCTCGCCCGCCTGCACCTTGAAACCTACAAGGAAGACATCGAGCAGTGGCGCAAACTCTGAGCGGATTACGGTAGAACCGGTCAAACCAGTGGATACACTCCATCGGTTTGACCGATATTCCAAATGAGTTATTATACTCACAAACCAATCCGACAAGCGGAGGATTCTTGTGTCCTCAAAGACACAGCAAGGTATATTTCAGTTACTCCGGTTGATTCCGGTAACTGAAAATCCTTGCACTGCCGTGGGCAGAATTATCCTCCGCAGTCGGATAATTTCCAAGTTTTTTAATCAGAGATTAGACCATGTATGAACCATTAAATAGAAAGGACAAGACAATGAAAAAGACCAGTAAGTACGGGAGAAATCCCAAGTTGAATCCGAAAACGCACTGCGTAATGGTGCGCTTCGACGATATGGAATGGAACAGATTTCTTACGATGTACGAGGAATCACAGATGTACGCAAAAGCCGTTTTCCTCAAAGCGCATTTCTTCGGGCAGAAGTTCAAGGTGCTGAAGGTGGACAAGGCGATGTTGGAATATTGCACCAAGTTGTCCGACTTTCACGCCCAGTTCCGTGGCATCGGCACGAACTACAACCAAGTAGTAAAGGAATTACGCTGCCATTTTTCGGAGAAAAAGGCGATGGCATTGCTCTACAAGTTGGAGAAGTGTACCATCGACCTTGTGAAACTGAGCCGCGAGATTGTGGAGCTTTCACGGGAGATGTATGCCAAATGGGAACAACGGAAGGAATAAATTCGAAGAAGACACTCTAAGCCTCACCTGTCTATCCACTCTTTCAGCCGTTGAGCCTTCTCCTTACTGACTGTAATTCTTGTGTCAGGATACCCCTTCAAGCGGACAATAAGTTTGCCGCCGAAATAATTGCCGAGAAACAATACGTGTTCCACGTTGATGATGTACTGGCGGTTGGCTCGGAAGAAACAGTCCGGGTTGAGTTGCTGTTCAAGCTCGTCCATTGACACATTGACGGCTTCGGAAGTTCCGTTATTGAGGCGGAGGTACACGGTTTTGTTCTCCGTTTCGATGTGGTTGATGTCTGAGACACGAACTGTCTTATATCCGTCTCGATAGGGCAAGAGGAAGCGTTCCCGATAGCGGAACCGGTTCTTCTGTAAGGCATCGAAAAGTTGTCGGAGGTTCTCGTCGGCATAATTCCTGCCTGTTTTGATGGCTTTGTCTATGGCTGCTTCAAGCTCATCGGCATCCACTGGCTTCAGGAGATAGTCGAAACTATTGAACTTGAAAGCCTGTACCGCATATTCATCGTATGCGGTGGTGAATATGATGGGGACGGTTGCCGGGGCGTATTTCAGAGCCTCGAAACTCAGGCCGTCGGTAAGGCGGATATCCGCAAGGATAAGGTCTGCCACCTTGCCAGATTGGAAAAACTCGACCGTCTCTTTTATGCTTGCCAGTGGACCTTCGATTGTGAACGTTGCGTCAATACCGTTCAGCAGTCTTATGAGGCGCATGGCGTTACGCTGTTCGTCTTCAAGAACCAGTATTTTCATGTGTCATGATGTTTTTAATGATGGGCAAACTCACCGAATAGAAGTTTTCAGTATTCTCTATCTTAACCTTTTTGTCACAGAGCAAGGCGTATCGCTCCACGATATTTTTATGTCCCAACCCCGTTGATTCCATCCGCGACAGTAAAGGAGATTTAAGATTATGCACAGTAATGTAGTTCTCCGATGATGTAATGGAAATAAACAGCGGATGCTCCATTGAAAAGCCGTTGTGCTTTATTGCGTTCTCCACGAGAAGCTGCAACACGGCCGGAGGCAGGAATCCCTTACATTCCTTGACCTCCGGACTGATTTTCGCAATGACACCTCCGCCGTGACGTACTTTCATCAGAGACAGGTACGAATCCAGAAACCTTATTTCGTCTGCAACGGGTATCAGGTCCCGGTCTAAATTTACAATAATGTACCGGTACACTTTCGACAGGTTGTTCAGGAACTTCCCGGCAAGCCCCGCATCTTCCTCAATCAGCTCCAGCAGGTTGTTGAAGTTGTTAAACATGAAATGCGGTTGATTTGCAGTTTCAGGGAGTTGAGTTGTGACTGCAAGGCGATTTCCTTTTCCTTCATCAGTGCCATTTCAAGCGCCTGCTTCTCGTCGCGTGCCTTGATGTAGGATTGCAAGTAGAAAGTATTGGCATAGACACTTGACAGGAAGGTGGCTATCATGGCAAAAGTATATGCGCCTTTCATGTTGAGAAGTTCGTCAAGAACACTATTCCCTGTTCCGCTCCAAAGAAAATTAAAAAGTGAGATCATACCGAAAGCCACCAGATTGTTGAGCATCAGCAGGCACGAGGCATATACGATGACCCTGACATAAGAGGCTTTGAACGGGAACACATTGAACACGATATAACAGAATCCCAGTGAGGTGTATGTGAAAAGCATACACAGCAGGAAATCCACCATATAATCTATCAGTGCCATTTCCGGCAACTGACGGGCGGTTTCGTAATCAAGAACCAACCAAATGATGATATATAATAGATAGGAGACGGCCGAGAGCAGAAGACCGTTCTTCCAGTTAATCTTTTTCCCTTTATCCATACCTCATGCAAAGTTACTTCATATTCCACAAAGATAATACTTTACTCCTCATTTGACTGGATAAGATAGGCTGAAACAGATAAAACCGTATTTGAAATGGATAAAATGAGTATCGAAACGAACGGTAATTTCTCTTAGAGATACACAACTATGATTTATTAGGACCTACGTTAGCCAATATTTCGGAAGCCGCTTTCGTCGTTTCGGAAGTAGTTTTCTCCGTTTCGATAGTATGTCGATTGTCAGCGCAATGGGCACAAAATATCTTTGCACCCAAAATTTGCGATAATATGATTATTGAAACAGAACATCTCATCATTAGAGACTTCCAGAAGAAGGATGCCACTGGTTTGTTGGAATACCTTTCCCAACCGCGTGTCAATTGTTTTGTCGGCGACCGCCTATGCTCCGAAGAATCGGCATTGGCTTATATATCCAATACCCCGAAATGTATGCTACGCTATGCCGTGTGTCTGAAGGAAGACGATTCCATTATCGGTGATGTTTTCGCCTTGCGTGAATATACTGATACATTTAGTGTGGGCTGGCATTTCAACCAACGCTTTGAGGGTAAGGGACTGGCCTACGAAGCGGCAACAGGACTGCTGGATTATCTTTTCCATGACAGCGGCGCACGGCGTATCTATGGATTTGTAGAAGACGATAATCTGCGGTCAAAAAGATTGTGTGAACGTCTCGGAATGAGACATGAAGGATGTATGAAGGAATTTATTTCGTTTGTATGCCATCCCGACGGCGCACCACGCTATGAGGACACCTGCATCTATGCGATATTAAATAAAGAATGGAAAAGTAACAGACAAAGATGATGAATAGACGAACATGGATTGCCGGCATCACGGCAACAACCCTGCTGGCTGCTTCATTGACAGCCTGCAAACAGGAACAGCAAGGAGAGGAAACGGGACAGGCACTGCCCGTCATAGTGGTTTCTTCCCAACCCATTGAATTTGAAGAAAGCTATTCCGCTTCGATTCGCGGACGGCAGGATGTGGACATCATACCTCAAGTATCGGGTCGTATCATCCGCCTGTGCGTGAAAGAGGGAGAGCAAGTAAAAACAGGGCAAGTGCTGGCTGTCATAGACCAAACGCCCTATCAGGCTGCGCTGCGCATCGCAATCGCCAATGTCAGCGCGGCACGGGCAAAAGTGGAAACAGCGCGTATCGAGCTGAACGGCAAACAGTCGCTGTTCGATGAAAAAGTCATATCCGATTACGAACTGTCTGTTGCCCGAAATCAATTAGTAGTGGCACAGGCAGAACTGGAACAAGCAAAAGCTCAGGAAGCAAATGCCCGGAACGATTTGTCATACACCGAAATCAAGAGTCCGAGCAACGGGGTTATAGGCACGCTGCCTTACCGCATCGGCGCACTCGTCGGTCCCACCATCGAACAACCATTTACAGTGGTGTCGGACAATTCGGAGATGTATGCCTATTTCTCCATTTCGGAAAACAAACTTAGGCAATTCGAGGCCAGATATGGTTCTATTGACAGAATCATAAGCGAAATGCCTCCGATTAGCCTCCAACTTAACAATGGTTCCGTCTATGGGAAACAAGGGAAAATAGAGACCATCAGCGGAATAGTCAATCCCACGACCGGTGCCGTACAGATAAAGGCCCTGTTTCCCAACGTCAACAGGCACCTGTTGAGCGGAACCATCGGCAACGTCATCCTGCAAGTGCTGGATACGGATGCATCCTGATTCCCATGACCGCCACCGTGGAACTGCAGGACAAGATTATCGCCTACCGCCTTAAAAACGGAAAGGCCGAAGTCGCCTACTTGACCGTGGACCGCCTGAACGACGGCAACCACTTCGTTGTAGAGCAGGGCTTGTCCGTCGGCGACACCCTCATCACCGAAGGTGTGGGGCAGCTAAAGGAAGGAATGATTGTCACACCTAAAACCACAAAGCCATGAACCTGCGCTTCTTCATAGACCGCCCGGTATTTTCGGGCGTCATCTCCGTGGTGATTGTCCTGATGGGTGTTATCGCCATGCAAGCCCTCCCCGTGGAGCAATATCCCGACATCGCACCGCCCACCATCAACGTATGGGCCACCTATCCCGGCGCGAATGCCGAGACGGTGCAGAAAGCGTGATTGTTCCTCTGGAAGAGGCCATCAACGGCGTGGAGGACATGACCTACATGACCTCCACGGCATCCAATACAGGCGATGCTTCCATTAACATCTATTTCAAGCAGGGTGCCAACGCCGACATGGCGGCGGTCAATGTGCAGAACCGCGTCAACGGCGTGTTGAGCCAGCTTCCGGCAGAAGCGACCAAGACCGGCGTCACCACCGAGAAGCAGCAGAACGCCGAGTTGCTGACATTCGCCCTCTATAGTCCCGACAACCGTTTCGACCAGACCTTTCTCAACAATTACGTGAAAATTAACGTAGAGCCGCGATTGAAACGTATCGGCGGTGTGGGAAAGGCACAACTATTCGGCTCCAACTACAGTATGCGCCTCTGGCTGCGTCCCGACAAGATGGCGCAGTACGGACTGATTCCCGACGACATTTCCTCCGTGCTGGCGAAGCAGAACATCGAGGCGGCAACCGGTTCGTTCGGAGCCAATCATCCCACGGCAAACGAATACACGATGAAGTATCGCGGCCGCCTCTCCACAGCGGAAGAGTTCGGCGAGCTGGTCATCAAGTCCCTGCCCGGAGGCGATGTGTTGCGGCTGAAAGATGTCGCGACGTGGAGTTGGGCGATGAATACTACAACTATTCCACCGAGGTGAGCGGACATCCGGCTGCATCATGCTCATCAACCAGAAAGCGGGTTCCAACGCTTCAAGCACCATCAATGAGATTCACGAGGTGCTCGATGAAATTGAGCGCGACCTGCCGGAAGGGGCGGAGTTCGTAGTGCTGACCGATACCAACAAGTTCCTGTATGCCTCCATCAATTCTGTCATACGGACGCTTATCGAGGCGATACTTCTGGTTATCGTGGTGGTGTATGTGTTCTTGCAGGACATCAAGTCCACGCTCATTCCCACGGTTTCCATCTTCGTCTCCATCATCGGTACGTTTGCCGTGATGTCGCTGATAGGCTTTTCCATCAACCTGCTCACGCTTTTCGCCCTTGTGCTTGCCATCGGCACGGTGGTGGACGATGCCATCGTGGTGGTAGAGGCGGTGCAGGCGAAGTTCGACGAGGGCTACCAGTCACCGGTGCTTGCCGCCGATGATGCCATGAAGGGCGTTTCGTCCGCCATTCTTACCTCTACCATTATCTTTATGGCGGTGTTTATCCCGGTGGCAATGATGGGCGGCACCTCCGGGGCGTTCTATGCCCAGTTCGGTATCACGATGCGGTTGCCGTGGGCATATCGGCTATCAATGCCTTTACCCTTTCTCCGGCATTGTGCGCTTTGTTCCTGAAACCTTATATCGACGAGCACGGAAATACGAAGAACAATTTTGCGGCACGCTTCCGCAAGGCATTCAATGCCGTATTCGACCGTTTGAGCCGCCGTTATGTGCGTGGTGTACTGTATATCATCCATCGCCGATGGCTGTTGTGGGGAACGATTGCCGCCTCGTTCGGGTTGCTGGTCTTACTGGTTAATATCACGAAGACAGGACTTATTCCGCAGGAAGACACCGGCACGGTGATGGTAAGCATGAACACAAAGCCCGGCTCCTCCATGGCGCAGACCAACAAGGTGATGGTGCGTATCAACAGCCGTCTTGACAGCATCCCTGAGATTGAGTACAGCGGAGCGGTCGGAGGATTCTCATTCAGCGGTTCCGGTCCTTCACAGGCAATGTATTTCATGACACTTAAAGATTGGGACCAACGCAAGGATGAAGGGCAATCGGTGGACGACGTGATAGGCAAGATTTATGCCGCCACCGCTGATGTTCCCGATGCACGGTGTTTGCCATGTCACCGCCGATGATTGCCGGCTACGGCATGGGTAACGGTTTTGAACTCTACTTGCAGGACAAAACGGGTGGAGACGTTGCCGCATTCAAGAAGGAGGCTGATAAATTTGTAGAGGCACTGTCCCGCCGTCCCGAAATCGGAGAGGTCTATTCGTCTTTTGCCGCTGACTATCCCCAGTATTGGGTGGACATTGACGCGGCGAAATGTGAGCAGTCGGGCGTGTCCCCGTCCGATGTGCTTTCCACGCTCTCCGGCTATTATACCGGGTCGTATGTATCGGACTTCAACCGTTTCTCCAAACTCTATCACGTCACTATGCAGGCGCCGGCAGAGTACCGCATCAATACGGAGTCGCTTAACCAGATGTACGTGCGTACTTCCGATGGCAGCATGGCACCGCTGAGCCAGTTCGTGCGCCTGACCAAGACCAACGGACCTTCCGACCTTACGCGCTTCAACCTTTTCAATGCCATCTCCATCAATGGCTCTCCGGCAGCGGGATTCAGTTCCGGTCAGGTCATCAAGGCGATTGGCGAGACGGCACGTGAAGTGCTTCCCGCCACTTGCAGCTATGAGTTCGGGGGGCTGTCGCGCGAGGAGAGCAAGACCACCAACAATGCCGCATTGATATTCGTGCTCTGCATGGTCCTGATATACCTGATACTTGCGCTCTCTACGAAAGCGTGTTCATCCCTTTGCCGTGCTGCTGTCCGTGCCCTGCGGACTGATGGGCAGCTTCCTGTTCGCGTGGCTGTTCGGGCTGGAGAACAACATCTATATGCAGACTGGACTGATTATGATTATCGGACTGCTTGCCAAGACCGCCATCCTGCTGACCGAATATGCCGGTAAGCGACGGTCGGAAGGCATGACGTTGGCACAGGCGGCATACAGTGCGGCAAAGGTTCGTCTGCGCCCCATCCTGATGACCGTCTTGTCGATGGTGTTCGGCTTATTCCGCTGATGATGGCTCATGGCGTGGGTGCCAACGGTAGCCGCTCGCTCGCCACAGCGTAATTGGTGGCATGACAGTGGCACATTGGCATTGCTGTTCCTCGTGCCGTCGCTGTTCATCGCATTTCAATTTATTCAAGAACGAGTTAAACGTAATTAGATGAATAAGATAACCATATTTATATTATCCACCTTGATGCTTACCGGCTGTGGCACATACAGCCGGTACCATCGGGCAGACATCCCGACAGAGAATCTGTACCGGAACATCCCGGCAGATATGGATACAACAACCCTCGCCTCCCTATCATGGCGAGAGATGTTTACCGACCGGAAACTTCAGTCCCTGATTGAAACAGGACTGCAACAGAATACCGACCTCAACGTGGCACGCCTGCAGGTTGAAGCGGCTGAAGCCACCTTGATGACAGCCAAACTATCCTATCTCCCCTCATTAGGAATGAATGCCGAAGGTGGAGGTAGCCGTTATGACGGGACAACCGCAAAGACATATCATGTCGGGGCGACCGCAAGTTGGGAACTGGATATATTCGGCAAGCTCACGGCTGCAAAGCGTGGTGCGGTTGCCGCACTGCAAGGAAGCAGTGACTACCAGCAAGCCGTACAGACACAGCTTGTCGCCACAATAGCAGACAGTTATTATACTCTCGTCGTACTTGATGCGCAAAGGACGATAAACAATCGAACTCTGGAAAACTGGCGGGCTACCGTGCGCACGCTTGAAGCGTTGAAAAAGGTGGGCAAGGCGAATGAAGCCGGGGTATTGCAGGCAAAGGCAAACGTGATGCAACTTGAATCATCGCAACTGGCTATATGCAAAAGTATCTCTGAAACAGAAAATGCCTTGTCTGCGATACTTGCCATGCCGTCACACTCGATTGAGCGGAGTAATTTGGTTGAAGCATCCTTCCCTGATACCATCTCTATCGGAGTTCCTTTGCAGTTGCTTGCCAACCGTCCCGATGTGCGTCAGGCAGAAATGGAACTGGCACAAGCGTTTTACGCCACCCATGCAGCCCGCTCAGCCTTCTATCCCAATATCACCCTTTCGGCACATTGGTTGGACCAACAATGGAGGCGGAGCAATCACCAATCCCGAACAATGGTTGTTCAACGCCATCGGTTCCCTGACGCAACCGTTATTCAATCGGGGTGCGAATATCGCCAACTTGAAGATAGCCCAAACCAAACAGGAAGAAGCCAAACTATTATTCCAACAATCATTGCTGAACGCGGGGAAAGAGGTGAACGATGCCTTAACCGCCTGGCAGACGGCTAAGTCGCAATATGAGATAAACACCCGGCAGGTTGAAACCTTGCGTGAAGCTGTGCGCAAGACGGAACTGCTGATGCGCCATTCCGGTACTACCTATCTGGAGATATTAACTGCCCAACAGTCGCTCCTTGAAGCAGAAACAGTACAGTTACAAACTTGCTTTGACCGCATACAGGGTATCATCAAACTTTATCACGCGTTGGGAGGTGGTAGAAGTTAAAAAACAGATAGAAAAGCAAATGGATTTTGTACATAAAGTAATAATATCAAGCCATACTCTAATAATTCTATTGGTAGTGGGAATAGCATATATTTGGTGCAATGAATGGCAAGAAATAGAGACATTAGAAACTGGTAACAAACAAATTAACAATTTTAGGAAAGAGATAAATGAAATCCAGATTCACCTGATAGAGTTTTCTCTTTTGGGTGAGACCGTATTGGATTGGAATGACGATGATTTGGAACATTATCATATCCAACGTATGGCAATGGATAGTATGCTGTGTCGTTTCAGAACTATTTACCCGGTAGAACGTATTGACAGTGTGCGCCATCTTCTCGAAGATAAAGAACTACAGATGCGTGGTATCGTTACGTTGCTCGATGAGCAACAAACCATCAATGAGAAGATGGCACAGCAAGTGCCTGTAATTGTGCAGAGAAGCGTACAAGAACAGCCTAAAAAAACGAAGCGGAAAGGTTTCTTGGGTATCTTCGGCAAAAAAGAGGAAGCAAAACCTACAGTGACCACCACGATGCTCCGTTCACTCAACCGAAATTTGTTAGCTGAACAACAAGCGCAAAGCCGCTGTCTTTCAGTACACGCTGACAGCCTTGCTGCACGGAATGCAGAACTTAACAGACAATTACAAGGACTGATTCGCCAGATAGACAGGAAAGTACAAGCAGACTTACAGAAACGAGAAGCGGAAATTACCGCCATGCATGAGCAGTCATTTATACAAATCAGCGGTTTGACAGGATTTGTCTTCTTGTTATTGGTCATTTCGTATATCATAATTCACCGAAATACTAACCGCATCAAGCGATACAAACGGGAAACGACAAATTTAATCAAACAGCTACAACAAGCGGTAGAGAAAAACGAGGTACTGATAGCCTCCCGCAAGAAAGCGGTTCATACCATCACCCATGAGCTGCGCACACCTTTAACCGCAATAATCGGTTATACCGCGTTGATGGAAAAAGGCAATGATACGCAATATGTCCGTAATATCCGGCAATCTTCGGAACGTATGCGTGAAATGCTCAACACCCTGCTGAGTTTCTTCCGTCTGGACAACGGTAAGGAGCAGCCGAATTTCTCTCCTTGCCGGATTTCGGCAATCACGCACATTCTTGAAACGGAGTTTATGCCTATCGCCATGAACAAGGGGTTGGCTCTTAACGTAACGAACCGTATGAATGCAGTCGTTCTGACTGATAAGGAACGTATTTTGCAAATCGGCAACAACCTGTTGTCAAACGCCATCAAATTCACTGATAGCGGTGGTGTATCTTTGACGACTGATTATGATAACGGTATTCTAAAAATTACCGTCGAAGATACGGGTACAGGTATGACCGAAGAGGAACAGCAACGGGTGTTCGGTGCGTTTGAGCGTCTAGCAAACGCCGCCGCAAAGGACGGCTTCGGACTGGGACTGTCCATCGTACAACGTATCGTGGCAATGCTCGGCGGAACTATCCGGCTGGAGAGCGAGAAAGGCAAAGGCAGCCGTTTCACGGTGGAAATACCCATGCAGACAGCCGGGGAACTGCCGGAAAGGATAAATCAGACACGGATTCATCATGACCGTACATTCCATGATGTCATTGCCATCGACAATGACGAGGTATTGCTCCTTATGTTGAAAGAAATGTATGCCCAAGAAGAAATACATTGCGATACCTGCACCGATGCTGCGGAACTGATGGAAATGATACGCCGGAAAGAATACAGCCTGCTTCTGACGGATCTGAACATGCCGGAGATAAACGGCTTCGAGTTGTTGGAACTGCTGCGCACCTCCAATGTGGGCAATTCAAAGACTATCCCGGTAGTCGTGACAACCGCTTCGGGCAGTTGCAGCAAGGAGGAACTTATGGAACGTGGATTCTCCGGTTGCCTGCTCAAACCGTTCTCCGTATCGGAACTGATGGAGGTTTCAGACAAATGCGCCATGAAAGGCAACCGGAATGAAAAGCCGGATTTCACCTCCCTGCTGTCATACGGCAATGAATCCGTCATGCTGGATAAACTGATAACGGAAACCGAAAAAGAAATGCAGGCAATCAGGGAAGCGGGTCTAAAGAAAGACCTTCAGGAACTGGACGCCCTGACACACCACCTGCACAGCTCGTGGGAGATACTTCGTACCGACCAGCCATTAAGGAAACTTTATAAACTGCTTCATTGTGATGGCACGCCTGACGATAAAACAATTGGCAATGCCATAAAATCCGTGCTGGATAAGGGTTCGGAAATAATCCGGCTGGCAAAAGAAGAAAGGAGAAAATATAATAATGGATAAGACAAAAATCATCGTGGTGGAGGACAACATCGTGTATTGCGAATATGTCTGCAATATGCTGGCACGCGAGGATTCCGCACCGTGCAGGCTTTTCACCTCTTGACCGCGAAGAAATATCTGCAACAGGCCGCAGACGGGACATCGTGGTTTCCGACCTGCGCCTGCCCGACGGCAACGGTATCGACCTTTTGCGCTGGATGCGCAAGGAAGGAATGATGCAGCCGTTCATCATCATGACCGACTATGCCGAAGTGCATACGGCTGTTGAAAGCATGAAACTCGGCTCGCTGGACTACATACCCAAGCAGCTTGTGGAAGACAAACTCGTCCCCCTGTTACGAAGCATATTAAAAGAACGGAATATCGGACGAAGCCGTATGCCCCTGTTCTCGCGTGACGGCTCGGCGTTCCAAACCATCATGAAGCGGATAAGCTGGTAGCCCCCACCGACATGAGCGTGCTGATATTCGGGGAGAACGGCACGGGCAAGGAGCATATCGCCCACCTGCTGCACGACAAGGGCAAGCGGGCAGGAAAGCCGTTTGTGGCTGTGGACTGCGGTTCGCTCACCAAAGAACTTGCGCCGTCGGCTTTCTTCGGACACGTAAAAGGGGCGTTCACGGGTGCGGACAGCAGTAAGAAAGGCTATTTTCACGAGGCGGAAGGCGGTACGCTGTTCTTGGATGAGGTTGGCAACCTCGCACCGGAAACTCAGCAGATACTTCTGCGTGCCATACAGGAACGGCGGTTCCGTCCCATTGGCGACAAGTCAGACCGCAGTTTCAATGTCCGCATCATCGCCGCCACCAACGAGGATCTGGAGAAGGCGGTCCATGAAAAGCGTTTCCGGCAGGACCTATTATACCGCCTGCACGATTTCGAGATAACCGTCCCGCCGTTGCGCGACTGTCAGGAGGACATCATGCCTTTGGCTGAATTCTTCCGCGAAATTGCGAACCGGGAACTGGAATGCGATGTCATCGGTTTTGACGGAGAAGCCCGCAAGACATTGCTGACCCATGCGTGGCCGGGCAATGTCCGCGAGCTTCGTCAGAAATCATGGGTGCGGTGTTGCAGGCACAGACGGGTCTTGTCACGAAAGAGCATCTGGAACTTGCCGTGACGAGGGCGACCTCACCCGTCAGCTTCGCCCTGCGCAACGATGCGGAAGACAAGGAGCGTGTCTTACGCGCGTTGAAGCAGGCGAACGGGAACCGCAAGGTTGCCGCCGAACTGCTCGGAATAGGACGTACGACGCTGTACAACAAACTGGAAGAATATGGATTGAAGTATAAATTTCAGCAACCATAGCCGGTAATTTGCTAAGGTTGGGCTATTCCAGACCAAGACTAAAACAGATAAAGTGGGATTATTGAAGAATCTATCATAGAATTTATGAAAATACATTTCTACAAAGGAGTGTATTTCAAAAAATAATGCTATCTTTGCGTTTAGAAAATGCGTTCTTTTGATTAATGCAGAATAGGACAGAATACAGAGTTTCGCTCGTTTCTAAATCGTTACCTGTCGAGCAATAAATCTTTGCAAATTGTTCAATTTCAATGATAAAGACAATTTGCTATGTCTTGCCGTATGATAGGTCAGCCTTATCTTGAAACCGCACTGCCTGCCAAGTTCCTTCAATATGGTGTTGCATCTGCCGTTGCTCGGTACCGGAAATACATGATCGTCCTTGGACAGCCCCTTGTACTTCTCTATGATGCGCCTGGGAACGTCCAGCAGGCGGATGTTGGACTCGGTGTTTGTCTTGCGCCGGCGGGTGATGATCCAGAGGTTGCCGTCGAAGAAGGTCTGGAGCCGGTCGGTCGTCAGCGCCTTCACGTCCGCGTATGCCAGTCCGGTGAACACAGAGAAGATGAAGAGGTCGCGTACCAGCTCGCAGGTCCCGCTTTTCACCGGGGCCTCCATCAGCGTCTGTATCTCACGCTCCGTCAGGTAGCCCCGGTCAACGCTCTCGGGGGAGTTGATGTACCCGGCGAAGGGGTTGAAGGGAAGCGCGCCGCTGTTGCGGGCGATGGAGATGACGTGC
>ENA-OQCK01000576-OQCK01000576.1-human-gut-metagenome-genome-assembly--contig:-NODE-576-length-18694-cov-3.378252_pt1 | contig 18694 bp, 26 predicted proteins | sample MGYA00242498_ERZ504578 | MGnify/ENA primary metagenome ERZ504578 (study PRJEB26092, sample SAMD00036229) | human gut metagenome | host: Homo sapiens | study: EMG produced TPA metagenomics assembly of...
CTTTAATATCTCCCTGAACTCAAAGCGGGTCCTGGGATCCAGCCCCGATGTAGGTTCATCCAGTATGAGGATGGACGGATCGTGAATCAGGGCCTGGCCAGGCACAGTCTCTGCTTCATGCCCCTGGACAATCCGTCCACGAAGAAATCCAGCTTATCCTCCAGCCCCACCTGCTCCAGCAGGGCCGTGTATCTCTTCCTTGCCACCAGGCCGCTTATGTGGTGGCAGGCCGCAAAGAATTCCATGTACTCCGACACGGTCAGGTTATCGTACACCCCGAAGAAATCCGGCACATAGCCAATCATGGACTTAAGCTTTCCCAGATCGCACGGGCGTCCATGCCGTTTATGGTAATCCTGCCTTCCTCCGCCTCCAGGAGCCCTGTCATGATTTTAATGGTAGTGGTCTTTCCGGCTCCGTTGGGCCCCACGAACCGTAGAGGGCGCCGGTCTCCACCGTCATGTCCAGGCCGCTTAACGCATGGTATTTTCCGTATATCTTGTGTAATCCTCTTATTTCCAGCATCATTTACTCCTTCCTGTCACAGTCAGTATGGGCAGCATGATATTCCAGGTGTAATCGCCGGTGGCATCGTACACATACTTGATGGTCAGGGTATTTCCCGGGGACAGGTATGCTCCAGCGCCTCCCTGTCATAAGACTGGACGTGGGTATCCATGGAATCATAGGTGCCGGTATTGTAGTTATAGAAATACATATTGCCCGCAAATGGCACCGTATAGTAATACCGCATGCTCTGCACCACCTCATCGCTCATCTGATGGAAGGACAGCTTCTCCACCTCGATGTCATTTCCCAGATAATACTCTAACATGACCGGAGTCAGGCCGTACATGCTGTTGTTGGACGCATAATACTCGCCTGAAAGCACATTGGGCTGCTTCTGGAGCGCGGATTTGTATATCATGCCGTCCTGTTCATAATTGACATCAATGGAGGAGGTAAGCAGGGTGGAACCATATGTCTCATAGTTGGAGGACTTTAAGAATCCTGTCTCCTCCTTCTCATTGCTGAATCCCAGTACCTGGCCTCTGAGTGATAGCCTGACAGATAGTTTCCCATATAGAAGGACAGAAGGTTGGTCCTCTCCAATGCCTGCACATAGGCCGCGTCCCGTATATCCTTGTCCTCTTTATAGCGGGAGGCCCCGGTGATCTGCTCTGCCATGGCATAACCAAATTGGTGATTCCGTATATGACCTTCATGCCGTCCAGACTTACAGTCTCTCCCGGTCCATGTGCCCAATGAGAATCATCTGATTATACAGAAGGATGGCCACATTATCCACTTCCTGGCCGTAATTGTTGGTCAGTGTCCCTGTCACCTTACCGTCAAAGGAATTCACATCTCCTGTAAATCCCTCCTGCTGTCCGTTTTCCATGCGGCGCTCCATCATGAAGAATTTTGAGTTGAACGCGCCCACATTGTCGGACCTGACCCTGGTGCCTCATCATCATAATGTATGGTTATGGACGGTGTCTCCTCACCCGTGAATTTGGGCAGGGGACCCATATTGTAGTAGGCGCTTCCCGTAAGGGGATACAGGGTGTATTCCGGGTTCAGCGTTACGGAATACGGTTTATTATAGGGGGCCCGCATGTTGATGAATGTGGTTTCCGATATCTCATCCCTGTCCGTATCCTTTATGGTCGCATAGGTGAAGAAGGGCCCTGTAAACCGCGTACTCATGCCCATAAGAAGAACCATGCCGGTACAGCACAGGGACAGAATCCCCACGGACAGCTGGTAATACTGGCGCATTCCCCTCTGTTTCCAGAAGAAGTAGAGGCCGGGTCCGGCCAGAGCCACATAGGCCACCGCCAGTGTCACATACAGGCCCACCTTTGGAAGATTATTGATATTTCCTGTATTTATCAGCCCCTGGACTGACCAGAACTGGCTGGATGTGCTTCCGTCCATGGCGCTTGCCAGCCCGTTTATCTTATCCTCGCCCAGAAGGGTGGTGAACAGGTTGTCAATATAGGAGATATTGGCCTGGCAGAATTCCTCTATGTCCACAAAATCATACATGGCAACGGCTGCCAGTCCGTTCCCCACGGAAACCGACGAGAGGACAGACAGCTCGTCGCTGCCCAGCACCTCGGTGCCGCCTTTCAGCATGACATCCGTGCAGACCAGAGGGATGGAAGCGCCTTCAGGCCGGTCCACCGCATATTCCACACCCATGTTGATGACCCGCTCGTCGGGTTGGGGAAGGGGCTGCTCCAAAAGTTCCTTGCCAAATCCCCTCAGGGTATCCTCTCCCTGTCGCCGGTTCCTATGAGCAGAACACCGCCCTTACGGACCACTCCCACACAGCCTCTATCTGCTGCCCTGACAGCTTTCCGGAATCAAAATCCGTTATCAGCAGCACATCCAGCTGGTCCAGCCCCAGTTCCGACGCCGGCAGAGCGGCTGCCGTCATCTCGATGGTCTTGGTCCTGAGGTGCTGTAGTTAATACCCACGCCATTAAAATACAGAAGCTCCGCTGGGTTGTCACTGAGTACGCCGATAAAAAGCTCTGCCGTCTCCAGGTTCAGATTCAGCTTCAGGCGTTTGCTCACCACCTCATTTCCATTCTCATCCAGCACACGCACATACATCTGGTCTACCCTTGCCCCCAGGGATATGCTCACTGATTTGTTCACGCATTCGCCGGTTGAATTTCAACCGGATACTCATACCGATATACATCATAATCCAGGTTCATGTTATATCCCTGAAAATCCGACTCCATGGCCAAAATACACAGGGTTCCCTTAAACGCCTGTGAGGACTGGCTGGACAGCTCGATTTTAAGGGGCAGGAAACGGCCGCTTTTCGCTGCATTCTGATAACCGTAGACCACGTCCATGGCAACGGGTGGTTCCACGGTTTCCTCCTTGGCAGCCGTACTGTCCGCCCCAAAAGCCTGAACTCCCGGGGACTGGACCGTGACAGAGGCCGCCAGCATTAAGCCAAAAAGGGTGCTTTTCAGCGCCCTTTTTATTTTCTCCGGAAATATCCGCATGTTACACTTCCTCATCCTATATTCTCCGTTCAAGTCAGCTAATAGTTCCAAAATTCTCTTTATTGATGTCAAAATTCACCTGAAGCTTTACCGTGAACACAGTGCCGTCCAAATCGCTGGTCACATTGATGGTACCCCCGTGCATGTCCACGATTTCCTTTGCAATGGCAAGTCCCAGACCCGTACCACCCGTACTGCTGGACCGGGACTGTTCCACCCGGTAAAACTTGTTGAATATCAGAGGCAGCTCCTCAGGCGGTATGACGTAGCCGTAATTTGTAATGGAAACCGTCACCACATCCTCCTGGGCCAGTATCTTTACCAGGACTCTTTTTCCATCAGCGCCATACTTGATGGCATTGCCAATCAGGTTGTCGAACAGACGGGCCAGCAGATTGCCGTCAGCTGTTATAATTTTAGCCGGTACATTGCTCTGCAGGTCATATGACAGGTTCTTTTCCACAAAGTTCGGATATGCCTCCTCCAAAAGCTGTCCCAGCAGCTTTACCACATCCAGCTGGGATACGTGCATGGATATCCTGCCGTAATTGAGCTTTGTAAATCCAAACAGATCTTCAATCAGCTTCTCCAGGCGGCGCGCCTTTCCGTATGCGATTTCTATGTACTTGTGCTGCATCTCAGCCGGTATCTTGCTGTTGCCGGCCAGCAGCTCCAGGTATCCGATGATGGATGTAAGGGGTGTGCGCAGGTCGTGGGCCACATTGGTTATGAGCTCGTTTTTGGTGCGCTCCGACTCCCTCTCCTTATCCATCAGCTCCCGGATATCCTCCACCATCCTGTTAAGGTTGGCAGCCATGCTGGAGAACTCGTCGTCCCCAATCACATCAATGGTGGTGTTCAGGTTGCCTTCTGATATGCTCTGAACCGCATCCGATATATTGCTGATATAGCGGATATAGGGTTCCTGCAGAATCATAAAGGTCACCGCGAACAGCGCCAGTCCGGACACCACATAAACCAGCACTACCGCCACATGGTAATCCAGCACAGCCTGAAGCAGGCGGTTCATACGTCCGGATTCCTCCATGTATCTGGCAATCATGGACACGTTGGTCACCAGAAATATTTCCACCAGGCAGGAAATGACGGCGCTGTATATAATGTTGGTGATAACCCGGGTATGGTAGCGCCTGCTCATATCACTTTTCAATTTTATAACCTACTCCCCACACTGTGGTGATGATTTTATTCTGTCTGGTGTCCTCTTTCATCTTGCCTCTCAGGCGTCTGATATGTACCATGACCGTGTTGTTGGCCTCATATACCTTTTCATTCCACACCCTCTCGAATATCTCGTCGGTGCTGAATACCTTGCCCGGGTTGGAAGCCAGCAGGTACAGGATATCGAACTCAATGGGTGTGAGCTTGATTTCCTCATCGTCCACAATCACTTTATGGTTATCCTTGTTAATGGTCATTCCCTTTATGGTTATCTCGTTGTTGGCCTTTTCCTTGGAAGCGCTGTTCGGGTTTAGCTGGGTGTAGCGGCGCAGCTGTGATTTAACCCTGGCCGTCAGCTCCAGCGGGTTAAAGGGCTTCACCACATAGTCGTCCGCCCCTGTTCCCAGACCTAATATCTTATCTAAATCCGTGGACTTGGCACTGAGCATGATAATCGGGATGTTGTTGGTTTCCCTTATCTTCTTACACATCTCCAGGCCGTTCATCCCCGGCATCATAATGTCCAACAGCACCAGGTGTACCTCTTCTTTGGAAAGAATTTCCAGCCCCTTGGCGGCATTCTCTGCCTTATACACTTTATAGCCATCACTTACAAGATAGATCTCAATCAAATCCGCAATCTCTTTTTCATCATCTACTACCAGGATATTTATATCGGGCATGATGTCCCCTCCTCATATGTTAACTTATATGACCTATTCTAACATAATATATCAAGGTTTTCCTTACTTTTTTCTTGAAAAATTGTGGGAAATTCTGTTACAATACACCGGGCCTCCCTATAATGGTAATATCTTCTTTCATTTGTATACTTTAAATAAAAATAGACTGAAAAATAGGATTTTTTGCAAATATTTGTGTTCTGTCACAATAGAAAAAGAAGTAAATTATGATATAATCATTTCATGAACATTATAAAAATTTTATAAATTTTTAGGAGGTGGGGATCATCAAGATAGTGACTGTCATGGACAATCTGGCCGGAGAACAAAAAGCATGAAGGCAGAACACGGATTGTCCTTCTATGTGGAGACAGGGATATGCGCATCCTCTTTGACTTCGGAGCAGGCAGACACGCCTGGAAAACGCCCTCAGACTGGGTATCCGTCCGGAACAGGCAGACATTGCAGTGGGGAGCCACGGGCACTATGACCATGCTGCGGGTTACAGGGATTTTGTGGCGGCAGGCCTTAGCTGTCCCCTGGTCACGGGAAACGGGTTCTTCGAGGAAAAATATGCCAGAAACGGACTCAAGGCAACCTATCTGGGTACGGGATTTGACAGCCTGTTTCTGGAGGAACACGGCATCCGGCATATGGTGTGTGAGTCTGTCCTTCCCATCGGCAGGGGGTGCTGGGTCATGGGAGGCATAAGGCGGTCCCATGACTTGAGACAGTCCCGGAGCGTTTTGTGATACGGGACAAGGACAGATGGAAGCAGGATTATTTTCAGGATGAGGTCTGCCTTGTGCTGGAGGAGAGAGGTGAGCTGGTGGTTATCGTGGGATGCAGCCATCCTGGCATCCTTAACATCCTGGATACGGTAAGGCAGCGCTTCTCCCAGCCCATACGCGCGTGGTGGGAGGGACCCACCTGGTGGAGGCTGACCGGGAACGCATACACAAGACCATCCGTACCATGAAGGAGCTGGGCATCGGACTTCTGGGCTTTAACCACTGCTCCGGGGAACTTTTACGAAGCATGATGGCTGAAAACCCGGAACTGAACACCGTGTATCTGGGCGCGGGCGACTGCCTGTTCCTCTGATTCCTTTGATACTTTTAATTCCCTGATTACATCGGGGACGCATCTGGCGGCGGGAGGAAGATATGTTGGAATTTTCCAGTATGGCACAGGATTTCGTGGAGGCTACCTCCTCCCTGGTGGGAGGGCGCACCATCAACATCATGGACCGGGAAGGTACCATTATCGCCTCCACGGAAAAGGAGCGCATCGGCACCTTTCACCAGGCGCGGCCGAGGTCATTGCCACCGGAAAGCCGGTTCTTATTGAGACAAAGGATCTGCCCCGGTATCCCGGCGCAAAGGAGGGCTATAACATGCCCATCTTTCTGAAGGATGAGCTGATTGGGGTGGTGGGCATCTTTGGATGCGAGGAGCAGATGCTGAACGTAGCCAATCTTCTGAAGGTCTATGTGACACAGCATTTTGCCCAGCAGGCCATGGCACAGAAACAAAACGTGGAATCTGAGGTAAGGAACCGCCTTCTGAGCCTGCTGCTTCTCGGAGACACGGGGCAGATGGAAACCATTTACCAGCTGTCGGCTCTGATTCCGGTCCAGCTGGTGTTTCCTGTAAAGGTTATTATGATACGGGCATGCAAACGGAAAAATACCAGGGAGCAGATGAACACTACACCCAGCTCTTCCAGAACATGATGTGGCAGGGTACTCTGGACCGTTCAAGAGATGTGTTCGGCATCCAGAACAATGACTGCATCATCATCCACAGTGTTCCCAGACAAGGAAGGGAGACGAGGCCCTGGACAAAATCATAGCCCAGGTGGTCCGGGTGGAGGAACTCTGCATTGCTGTCAGCGGTACCTGCGCACGGCTGGAGGACATTCCCGGCGGTATGAAGGAATCCAATACCCTGATTTCCATGGAGGGCGACCGGTCCGTAATCTGGAGGACAGCCAGGTCAAAATTCAGTATCTGCTTTACAAGTCCCTGATTCACGGCGGTACGAAGTATGCGGAAATGCTGTACCGTAAACTGACAGCCAGCCAGGACGCAGGCAGGCCGAGGTTCTTCTGATGACTGCCAGGATATATTACCAGGAGAACGGCAGTGTGCAGAAGGCGTCCGAACGGCTTCATCTGCACAAAAATACCCTTCTTTACAGGATGAAACGGCTGTTCCAGCTGCTTGACCTGGAAAACGAGACTCCCTTTACCAGAGAATTTCTGATCCGTCTGATTTTCATATATCATCCGATAGATGATATCACTTAAACATATTTGAGGAGGTTTTACAATGTCAGGTTTATTTATATTCTTAGTTATATTTCTGGCCGTAGTTTGTATGGTATTGGCCATATCTAAATTTAACCAGCACCCGTTCATAGTACTTACGGTTATCGCCATCGCCGTGGGCCTGGTCTGCAAAATTCCCACAGAGGAAGTCATCAACACAGTAAAAAGCGGTTTCGGCAACATACTGGCCAGCATCGGTATCGTAATCCTGGCAGGAACCATCATCGGGACCATCCTTGAAAAGACAGGTGCTGCCCTGACCATGGCCAACACCATTCTCAAGCTGGTTGGAAAGAAAAACAGCGTTCTGACTATGGCCATCACCGGCTATGTGACAGGCATCCCTGTATTCTGCGATTCCGGCTTCGTCATCTTAAGCCCGATCTCCAGAGCCCTGGCCAGCCAGAGCAATGTATCCCTGGCCGTCATGGCTACCGCCCTGTCCGGCGGCTTATATGCAACCCACTGTCTGGTTCCCCCTACCCCTGGCCCTATTGCATGCCGGTACCCTGGAAGCCGATTTGGGATTGACCATACTGGTGGGCCTTCTGGTATCCATACCAGCCACCTTATCAGCGCTGTTCTATGCCAAAAAGGTATCCGGCAAAATTGATATTCCTGCCAACCCTGAGTACACGGTGATGAACTGCTTCAGAAATACGGCAAGCTGCCCGGCGCACTCCACAGTTTCTCGCCCATCCTGCTTCCCATCGTACTGATTGCACTTAAATCCGTAGGCGATTTTCCAAGCGCTCCCTTTGGAGACGGAGTTGTGAAGATGTTGTTCTCCTTTATCGGTAATCCTGTTATTGCCTGATTTTAGGCGTGTTCCTGGCCATGACCCTGGTTCCGGCTGCTGAGAAGAAAAACACCTTATCCTGGATTACTGAAGGTGTCACCAATTCCGCGGGCATCCTGGCCATCACCGGCGCAGGCGGCGCATTTGGAGCCATCCTTCAGAAACTGCCTATTGCAGATACCCTGAGCGCATCCCTTCTGGGTCTTGGTGTGGGCGTTTTCCTTCCATTCATCATTGCGGCCCTGTTAAAGACAGCCATGGGAGCTTCCACCGTTGCCATGATTACCACCTCCGCTATGATTGCGCCTCTGATGCCTGCCCTGGGATTTACCACCCCGCTGGCAAAGGTACTTGTCATTATGGCTATCGGAGCCGGTTCCATGACCGTATCCCATGCCAATGACTCCTACTTCTGGGTGGTATCCCAGTTCTCTGACATGGAGACAAAGGATGCCTATAAGTGCCAGACCGGTATGACCGGCGTTATGGGTATCGTGACCATTATCATTGTGTTTATACTTTCTCTGGTGTTCTGTGGTGTCCATAGCTAATGTCTGCAGAACAAACACTATTTTCCCGGTTCCGGTAGATCCTATCTGCAGGATGCGGCTTGGGCAGCGCCCCTCCCGTTCCCGAAGCCATCGCCTGGAGGTTTCCGGCTTCATTGCAGCCATCAAAGGCCCCTTACAATAAGCCGGACAAAGGGCCGGCTGGCGCTGACAATACGATCAGGAATCCTTAATAGCAAAATACAGGTCCTTAAGAACGATGATATAACTCTATAGACTGATCAAATGCATTTTTCTCATAACACATTTTCTCCTGTCCCCGGCCTACAGCACCGCATATTCTTGCATCCATTTTAGGAACGGAATAGCGGTCGAACCATCCTTCCAGCTCTATCTTAAGGCTCCTGATCTGCTCTTCAAATTCCGGATTTCCGAAGAGGTTGGTTTCCTCATCCGGGTCCTTTGACAGGTCATAAAACTCGCAGGGGCTGTCTCCGTAGCGGTGGATATATTTTAAACTTCCCTTTTTTATCATACGGGTCTTGCTGTATTCGTCAAATACAACAATCCGGTCTTCATATTTTTCCGCTGGATGATTGATCTGCTCCAACAGGCTTTTTCCCGGCTGTAGCGGCTCCAGCTCATATTTGCATCCTGCCAGTGACAGGATAGTAGGGAAATATCATACTGTCCGGCCATAGCAGAACAGGTGGATCCAGGTGCTTCGCATTCGGGAACTTTAATGATAAATGGAACTTTTACGGATGAATCATACATATTTGGCGGATAGGTACCGTTTCCTTTTCCCCAGATTCCGTGCTGCCCCAGGTTCATACCGTTATCGGAAGTAAAGATGAGCACTGTATCCTCTTCCAGCCCATGGGCAGCTACCCAGTCCATGATCTTTCCTACGCCTGCATCCATGGCAGAGATAGCGGCATAATATCCCGTAAGATATTCCCTTCTCTTCTCAGGTGTATCACCGATCGGACAGGTATTATTTGCCTGCCATGGATGAATAGGAAGAGCCTGTGTATCTTTAAATTCGCAGTCCTTATACAGATCCCTGAATTTCTTCGGGTGTTCACTTGCATCCCAGGGGCTATGAGGCGCTGTATAATGGACACTTAAATAAAATGGGGCCTTCTCCTGAAAGCCGGTCCAGATACTCTAAAGCATGGTTTGTGATGGTATCTGTAATATATTCATGGGAAATGGATAACTCTCCGTCTTCAAATATATCTGCATCATAATAATGGCAGCCGCCTCTTCCAATGGTAAAATAATACTCAAATCCCTTTTTCTTTGTAATATTATCTCCCATATGCCATTTTCCGCTTAAAGCACAGTGGTAACCATTTTCAGCCAGATATTCCATATAGGTTTTATGGCCTTTCAGGTAATCAATGGACTTGTCTTCCATATCAAATCCATCCATCATTGCCATATGAGGATATTTCCAGGCATCCAGATTTCCCTTCCTCAACCAGTCCTGTATGCCATGGCAGGAAGGGATCTTTCCAGTTACGATACTGGCTCTTGCCGGTGAGCAGACCGGAGAAGTGCAGTAGAATTCATCAAAGGTCACTCCCGACTCTGCCAGGCGTTTCAGATTCGGGGTCTTAATATCATGGTTTGTCTCAGATTCTACAGCCCATGCCCCCTGGTCATCTGTAATTATAAAAATTATATTTGGTTTCTTTTTCATGCTTCTCATCCTTTCACGCCGCCTGCTGTCAGGCTCCGATATAATACTTCTGGGCCGCCAGGAATATGGCAAAAATAGGCAGGATAGAGATTACGCTTGCAGCCATGATCAGACTGTATTTAAGCCTGTCTCATCCATAAAATTTACCAGTCCCAGATTGATGGTGTACAGATCCTTGTTATTAATAAAAATCAGTGCATTGTCGTAATCATTCCAGCTCCAGGTAAAGAAAAGAATGACCAGTGTTACCAGTGCCGGTTTGCACAAGGCGCAATGATCTGAAAACAGATCCGCAGATCCCCCGCTCCGTCGATCCGGGCCGCTTCCGAAAGCTCCTCCGGGATCTGCAGCATATACTGCCGCACCATAAATACACCGTAAATAGAGAATGCGGCGGGAAGAATCAGCGCCCAGTGGGTATTGTAGATTCCGATTTCCTTAAACATTAAAAGCTTGGGAACCATCAGCAGCTGATGAGGAATCATCATGGTAGCCAGGTAGAGCAGAAAAATCTTATCCCTTCCCGGAAACTTCAGTTTTGAAAATCCATATCCCGCAAGAATGGAAGTAGTCACTGCAAATACCACAGAAAGCAGAGTTACTTTTGCAGAATTAAGGAACATCAGGGAATAACTGTATTTTCCGAACCATACCTCTCTATAATTCTGCAGGTTCAGATAATCCGGAATCAACCGGAAAGGAACTGCGAATACATCTGCCTCACGCTTAAAGCTTGCTGATATCATCCATATAAAAGGAACGGTACAGACAATTACCATAAACCACAGGCAGGCGGTACATATAATCTTTGCTGTTTTATGATTTTTGTTCATTTTACCTTGCCTCCTTATGCCTCATTCCTTTTCTGGATACGGAACTGGATCCAGGTGATGAAGAAAATAATCGCCAGAAGGACAATTCCCTGAGCGGATGCAAATTCCAGCTTTCCGAACTGGAATGCTGTGCGGTAAATATTGTATACAAGCATGGTAGTTGCAGTTCCGGTCCGCCATGGGTCATCAGGTTGATCAGTCCAAATACCTTAAATGAATTGATAATGGATGTGATCACAATAAAAAATGTAGTACCGGATAACATGGGAATCGTCACATACCAGATCCGTGCAATACCATTGGCTCCGTCAATGGCTGCAGCTTCATACAGATCTCTTGGCACATTGATCATACCGGAAAGAAACAGGATCACTGTATATCCCAGGTTCTGCCAGATACAGATCAATACAATGGCGGGAAGGGCCCAGCGAAGGTCTGACACAAAACAGGCGGATTTCCATTCCTATTTTACGAAGCAGATTTAAAATGGGGCCGTTATTAGAAAACAGCGCCAGCCATACAGCGGATATTGCTACAATATTTACAATATAGGGTAAATACAGACCTAACTGTACGAATTTTTTTCCAACCACATATTCATTTAATACATAAGCCACCATAAATGAAAGTACAATCAGAACAGCTACATAACTTACAGTAAAAACAATATTATTGATGAGGGATGCCCTAAACCACGCATCCCTCCACATTCCACATAGTTGGAAAATCCCTGGATCCTGATTCCCTTGATTCCCTTGGAATAATCCCATTTGGATATGCTTATAATAAAACTGAAAAGCATGGGAACTGTCCAGAATATAAGTACACCAATCAGATTGAGCCCTATGAAGGCATACCCCTTCATAGCAGATTTTGCCTTCTTGATTTTTCGTTTATTCATAGGTATCACCTGCGCTACTGTTCCTGGGCGATCTTCTCATCCGCTCTCTTCTGGGCAATTTTCAGAGTATCCTCCACGGACTGGGCTCCGGCAAATACCTTATCAAATTCCTCTGTTAGAATGGTATTGATCTCCGCAGCGGCTGTCATATTCTTACGGATGGAGACATCACTTCCTGGCAGATATACATCTTTTGCACTCTCCATATCAAACAGCTCCTGCTGATTACCAAATATAAGGGAAGCCACCTTATCTGCATCATACTTCTTACATGCCGGAATTCTCGCATAAGGCGCCACATAATCCATGCCTTCCTCGATATACCACTTGATGAACTTCATGGCTTCCTGCGGATGCTCTGACTTGGAATTAACACTTAAGTCATCTGTATAAGATGTAGTATAATTGTGTTCCTGATCTGCGGACAATCTTGGCATTGGAGCGAAGCCTACCTTGAAATCATGAGGATAGTTAGCTGTATCCTTTACATCTCTCACTACCCAGTCGCCGAATATCATAGCTGCTTTTCCTGTCAGCAGCATGCTTGCGGGCGCCATTTTCTGTGTGGTCACATCTACATAGCTTGGCTCAATACCTTCGTTGACGCGCTGTAAATATTTCTCTGTTATATCTTTTACATCTTCTGTATCAATAAACGCTGATTTTCCGTCCGGGGCATACATCCAGTCCACTCCCAGCTTACTATTTAACATACGCAGTGCCGGCTGTCCCGCATCATATCCAGGGAAGAACCAGCCATAAACCTTGTTATTTCCTTCTCCTTTGGTGAGTTTTCTGGCTGTATCCAGGAATTCGTCATAGGTCCAGTCTTTGCTTGGATACGGTACGCCTGCTTCATCAAACATCTGCTGATTATAAAGGATCGTCTCTGTAATTCTCTTTGCCGGAAGACTGTAATAATGTCCGTTTATTTCTTTCTGGGAAATAGTATCCTCATAGTCTTCATCCAGCTTAAAGCCCGCGCTGTCAAATAATTCATCCAGCGGATAAGTATAACCGCTGTCAATTCTCTTCTTTAAAAGAACATCATTCATACTGAAGAAAACGTCAATAGAAGTATCTGACATCAACGTCATATCCAGCTTGGTATTTCCCGCATCATCATTGACATATCTTGTATACTCCACCTGAAGATTGGGATCTATCTTATTAAAAGCTTCACATACCTGTTCCGGCCCCATATTCTCCGCAAAGGATCCCCACCAGTGGAGCACCACCGGTTCTGCGGATGCCTCTGCCTTTGCCTCCCCTTTTTGATCGGTTGTGGAACCTGAACCGCCGCATCCTGCCATTACAGAAGCTGCCATAATAACAGACAGCCCCAACGCAACTGTTCTTCCTGTTTTCATAAACCATACCTCCTGCTGTTTGATGGCCCCATTATATACCGGTTCCTGCTTATAATGAACGCAGAAATAAAGGGGAAACTGGTAATTTTTTATGCACCTTTATTCGATTGGTAATTTCTTTTGCAATGGTAATTTTTTACGCGTTTTTCAAAGAAGCTTTTCTTTCCTGTCTTTTTTATTGTATACTCTATGTAAACACTTATGGGGAAACTTCAGTGAAAATCTTAACGAGGTTTACAAAAAAGCAGAGGTGCGGTGGGATTTGATGGAAAGGCGGTTTATAATGATGAAACAGACTTTTATGAAACTGAATCTGTCCTGCCGTCTGTTTCTGATCATTATCGTACTTTTTTGATTCCCTATCTGTCCCTTTTTTCCTGGGCTTACAGGAAAGCGGAGATCATTATCCGTACCAAAGCTCAGTCCCTGGAAAAGAAAACCTAAGCCAGACAAGAAATGACATTGAGAACCTTTGCTTAAACATAGCCAAGGCTTCTGATTACCTGATCTCCCTGGATCATTACGGTGTACTCTATCGTGAATCAGAACAAAAGGGATATGCTTATTTAAAATGCTGGCAGTACGTAGATGAACAGATCCAGAATGCAAATAACGCCCTGTTAAACTCCAGTGCAGATATCAGCGTTCTTTCCAAAGACCGGCTTTTATACTCCACACTTTCTTACCAGAAATTCCGGTATCAGGATTTTTTCAGAGAACAGGTCGTTTCCACTACATATTTTTCAAATGCTCACAAAAGTTATCGCAATTTTGAAAATGACCAGACTTTTATTTCCTATATCAGAGAACTTCCATCCTTCTGTTCTCAGTCATATTATCTGGTGATCTCCATTCCGGCAAACAATTTTTCAAAGCTTCTTGGAACTGCTGCCGGAACCATGGAACTGACGGATTCCGCGGGCAATACCATCTGCGGAGTCCGTTCACCCCAAAATAACGAAAGCTTCCGGGAAGAAACCTCCATCTCCCTCTCCGGTTGAAATTGGAAGATACCATTTCCACAGATTTTCTCTACAGGGACATTTACCAGCTGCGTCTGTTTACATTTGCTGTATCCTTAGTATTATTAATGGCATGCCTTCTGGTAACATTTTCTGCTATTTACGCTCAGTTAAGGCCTCTTTTAAAGCTGAAAGAGCAAATGGAGCTGGTGATGTCAGGCAATCTGAATGCGGAAGTGGCCACCACCAATTCCAGAGACGAGATCAGCAGTCTTTCTCGTACCTTTAACAACATGGTCAATGAAATCAGCCACCTGATCAATGAAATCCAGGTCACTCAGAAAAGAGAAAGTGAGCTGCGTTTTGAAATGCTCTTAGCACAGATCAATCCCCACTTTCTCTTTAATACCTTAAACTCTATTAAATGGATGTCAGTGGTATCCGGAACAGACCATATCACCACGACCATAACCTCTCTCGGACGCCTTCTTGAGATCAGTATGAACAAGGTTAATGATGTACTTCCGCTTGGCGAAGAACTGGAAAATATAAGAAGCTATATCCAGATCCAACAGGTACGGTATCCGGGACGTTTTGATGTATTTTACCATATAGATGATTCCCTTTTAGACTGCCGCACCTTAAAACTGATCTTGCAGCCTCTTGTGGAAAATTCCATTCTCCACAACATTGAGCACCGCGATTATCTTTCCATTGACATTTCCGGAAAGCTTTCTGAGGATCTTATTATCCTGTGTGTAAAAGATAACGGAACCGGTATGACAAAAGAACAGATGGAACAGATCTTAAAGCCTAAGACACATGCAGAAAAAGGCTATGTTTTCTCCGGACTGGGTGTATGCAATGTAGAAGAACGGATCCGGCTTGCATATGGCCCTGATTACGGATTAGAATATAACAGTGACGGCTATTCCTATACGGAAGTAACGATCACTTTTCCCCGACACCAGAAATCAGACCCATTATTACAGAAAGAAGCAAAACAATGATAAAAATACTGATCGCAGATGATGAACCACTGGTAAGAGCCGGTATTAAGGCAGTAATCCCCTGGAATGATCATGGTTTTGATGTAATTGGAGAAGTCTCCGATGGAAACGAAGCTTATGAAAAAATCCTGGCCCTGAAGCCTGATATACTGATCACAGACATAAAAATGCCTGGAATGGATGGTATCACGCTGCTTAAAAAGTTAAAACAGGAGAAAGTTTCCATACAATCAGTGGTGCTCAGCTGCTTTGACGAATTTGAACTGGTCAGAGAAGCTATGAAATACGGCGCCCGGGACTATATCCTGAAATTATCCATTGACCCGGCAAAGATCCTGGAAGTTCTCGGTGAGATCCGGCAGGATCTGGCTGACCTGCCGGAAAATGAGCCGCATTTTTCTTTAAATACTGATGATCTGAAATATCTCTTTATAAAAAAACTGCAGAACCGGGGATTCACCTCAGATGAACAGATAGAAAATGTGCTCCACAACATTCAGCTGACTATTTCCCTGAAAAATTATTACCTGATGCGTTTTACCTTTGAACCGGAAACAGCCAAAATACCGGATGACAACCGCAGAAAAATGATTTATAATCTGTTGAACCAGCTTTGCCAGCGCTACCCTGGGAATGAACTGTTTTCCCTGGATGAAAAAGGATATCTGATCATACAAAATGCAGAAAAAAATGATTTTCTCTGCCGTCAGATTTCTGCAGCCATGAAGCAGTATGCCAACCAGACCGTATATTTCGGCATAAGTCCAGATTGAAGGATTATTCAGTGTTTAAAGACGGATTAAAACAGGCGGACGATACATTAAACACCTGTGTTTTTTATGAAAAAACAGAACCTTTGACTTTCCAGATGCTTACATCTGCAGGTTTCCCATTTATTACCAGCTGCCTGGCCCAGAAGCTTTATATTTCTCTTTCCTCCGGCAACACAGAGAAATCCTGTGAGCTGATTTCCCGCTTTTTGCTCTGGCTGAAAAGCGGACTGTTCTTTTCTTCCCTCTGCTATTCTTATCTGGAGGAGATCCTGAATATTTATGTGCGGGTAGCAAGAGAACAGAATTTTTCCATTTACCAGATGCAGGACGGTGAAGCCGACATTTTCAGCCGGATCCGCCAGACGCACACCCTTCGCTCCTGCGAACAGGTCTTGTCCGGCTTTACCAGAAAGTTTACGGAATTCATCCGTGAAAAACGTTCCGGTGAACGCTCCGAAATCCTGAAGATCAAAGAATACCTGCAGCTTCATTACAGTGAAAATATTGACCTGAACCTGATTGCAGAACTGGTAAATATTACGCCGTCCCACTTAAGCAACCTGTTTAAAAAGGAAACGGGAGTGAATTTTTCCACTTATCTCACGGATGTCCGGATGAAGGCAGCAGGAAGCTTTTACAGTCGCCGGAATTTCTGATCTATGAGGTTGCAGAAAAAACCGGATATTCCAATGCAGGATATTTTGGAAAAGCTTTTAAAAAATATTGGGGTATATCCCCGGAAGAATTTAAAAAAGAACAACGTTAGGAGTTTACATACTATGCCAGCTATCAGCGTACTTATCAAGCCATCCTCCGGGATGTGCAATATGCATTGTGATTATTGTTTTTATTGTGATGAAGCCCAGAAACGGCTTCAGAAGTCTTATGGATTTATGTCTGAAGAAACTTTAAAAAATGTGATCCGCAAGACAATCCTGCGGGCAGAAGGTGCTGTTGCCTATGCTTTTCAGGGCGGTGAGCTACCCTTCGGGGAATTGATTTCTTTAAGAAAGCCATTGCTTATGAAACCCAGTATAACCGATACCATATACAGGTCCGCAATGCATTACAGACAAACGGATATCTGTTGGACGATGAATGGTGCCGCTTTTTAAAGGAAAATCATTTTCTGGTAGGTTTGTCTTTAGACGGGACAAAAGAAACCAATGACATGTACCGCCATGCTTCCGGCTGTGAATCTGTTTTTGACCGGATCTTCCAGGCTGCAAAACTGCTGGAAAAGCACGGAGTGGATTTTAATATCCTTACAGTAGTAACCAATAATACCGCTGCCATATAAAGAGATCTATGAGTTTTATCGGAAACAGAACTGGGACTACCAGCAGTATATTGCCTGCCTTGATCCCTTAGATGAAGAGCACGGAAAGAATTCCTATGCCCTCTCTCCTGAGCAGTACAAGGATTTCCTGATCACTTTATTCCATCTCTGGTACGAAGACTGGAAGAAGGGCTGCCAGCCTTATATCCGCCAGTTTGAAAATTATATTGGCATCCTCATGGGCTACCGCCCGGAAGCCTGTGATCAGTGCGGTGTATGCAATATCCAGAACGCAGTGGAAGCAGACGGCAGCGTTTATCCCTGTGATTTCTATGTATTGGATGAATACCGGCTGGGAAATTTTAATACGGACCAGCTGGATAGCATTGACCGGCGCGTCAGGAAATCGGATTTATTGAACGTTCTAAAAAATTAAAAGATTCCTGCCTTTCCTGTTCCTATTACAATATCTGCCGGGGCGGCTGCCAGAGAAACCGGGATCTGGATCCTGAAAGCGGACTTATGACAATTATTTCTGTGAAAGCTACCGCATATTCTTTGATGCCTGTCTGCCTCTTATGGAGGAGATTGCGAAAAAACAGAGTACTGAACGATAAGCCGGATTACTTTTACATTAAGCGAATCCCCAAGCCTTGCACGACCTAGGATCTTTGAAACGTTTCTTTTGGAACGTTTACTTAATTACTGCTCATAACCGGCTTAAACACCTGCTCCTGGCCGGATCCTCCTCATCCGCGGACTCCTTAGCCATAAGGACAGCTTCCCTGCAGAACTGCTCCTGGGAATTGACCAGGACCTTGCCCCTCTTATCCTCCTTCTCGTAGCTGCCGTCCGGCTGAAGTATATGGGCCTTTACATTGTCCTCCAGCTCCACTTCCAGAATATGGATTACCTTTTCCCTTAATATCTCGTCCTCAACTGGGAACAGAATTTCCACCCGGCGGTCTAAGTTCCTGGGCATCCAGTCCGCGCTGCCCATGTATACCTCCGGGCTTGCGTCATTGAAGAAATAAAAGATACGGCTGTGCTCCAGAAAGTTGCTACAATGGAGCGCACGGATATGTTCTCGCTGAGTCCCGGCACACCTGCCTTCAGGCAACAGATGCCGCGGATAATCATTTCCACCTTGACTCCCGCGCAGGACGCCTCATACAGAGCTGTGATGATTTCCTTGTCACACAGGGAATTCATCTTGGCCATAATGTGGGCCGCCGGCCGGCCTGGCATGCTCCGTCTCCCTGCGTATCATGCGCAGGACTTCCCCTGAGCCAGAGGGGGCCACAGACAGCTTATTCCAGCCA
>ENA-OQCK01000577-OQCK01000577.1-human-gut-metagenome-genome-assembly--contig:-NODE-577-length-18686-cov-3.255617_pt1 | contig 18686 bp, 23 predicted proteins | sample MGYA00242498_ERZ504578 | MGnify/ENA primary metagenome ERZ504578 (study PRJEB26092, sample SAMD00036229) | human gut metagenome | host: Homo sapiens | study: EMG produced TPA metagenomics assembly of...
CTGTATGGCAGTTGCTGTTTCACCAATTCGGAGTAACGAACCGCCTCTTTCACCGGCTTAGCTTCGCCACGGATGCGGAATACGTTTTCATAAGGAATGGGGGCTATCCCAAGAAGGAGATTACGCATCATTCCATAATTACTGTCAGAGTCTTCGGGAGGCACACAACGTTCGTCCACCCAATAGATTTTCATACGGTTCCAAGGAGTGATATCCAGATATTCATTCGCCCATAAATCGAACATCAAAGCGGGGGTATTACCTCCACTGACTGCGATGTTGAATATTCTGTCCGGCTCCTCATTCATGAGTTCCACCAGACGAAGTATCAACGCGCGTGAGGTTTCAATCGACGAGGGAAAAACTGCTAATTTCATAATTCACAATATTGATCTGTGTTCGTCAAATTCTTACAAGGATTCGTCCAGTCGGCCCCATGCTCGTGCATCATTGCTTCACTTTCTAGAGGTCCCCACGTGCCTGCCGGATAGCCGTACAAAGGTGCGTCAGGGTTTTCTTTCCAATAGCGGAGAACCGGGTCAAAGAATTTCCATGAGGCTTCTACTGCATCGCTGCGAGTAAATAAGGTCGGGTCGCCCTGAATACAGTCGTCTATCAGGCGTGCGTAAGCGTCGCCACTCGGCACTCCGCCTAACTGTGCATAACTGAAATCCATTGTCACCTGACGGACTTCGAAACCTGCACCGGGCACTTTCATTCCAATCTTAAGCACTATTCCTTCGTTGGGTTGCAAACGAAGAATCAATTATTAGCTCGCGGACAGTTACCGCCGGAGCAGCGAAACATCTGATGAGGTGTTTCACGGAAATGAACGACGATTTCCGTCACCTTCGTCGGCATTTGCTTGCCGGTACGAATGTAGAACGGGACACCGCTCCAACGCCAGTTACTGATACCCAGCTTCATGGCTATGTAAGTTTCCGTACGTGATTCGGAAGCTACTCCCTTTTCTTCACGATAACCTTTCTTGTTACCGGAAGCCGTATATTGTCCACGAACGATGTGCTCGTTCAAATCTTCTTCAGTAAGCGGCGTGAGAGACTCGTAGACTTTCACCACTTCATTCCGGAAATTGTCCGCATTAAAGACAGCAGGTGGTTCCATAGCTGTAAGAGCTACAAGCTGGATAAGATGATTCTGTACCATGTCGCGCAAGGCACCCGCCGTTTCGTAGAACCCGCCGCGTTGCTCGATACCGAGGTTCTCGACGGCTGTAATTTCTACGTAGTCGATATAGTTACGATTCCAGAGAGGTTCGAAGACACCGTTGGCAAAACGGAACGCAAGCACGTTTTGTGCAGTTTCCTTGCCAAGAAAATGGTCGATACGGTAAATCTGGTGTTCGTTGAAGACAGAAGCATAGATACGGTTCAACTCACGTGCCGATTCGAGATCGTAACCGAAAGGTTTCTCGACGATGATACGTGAATGAGGAGTATTTAGTCCGGCAGCCTTCAGATGCAGAGGAACTACACCGTAAAGCGAAGGCGGAGTGGCAAGGTAAAACAACAAATTATCCGGATCTACCTCGTTAGTTAATTCCACGAGACGTTCGCGGAGTAAGGGGTAACCTTCTTCCTTTGCAGGGTCCAGCGGCAAGTAATACAGGTGAGAGACAAAAGAAGACATAAGAACAGTATCCTGTTCGTCTGCCTTGACGAATTGTTGCAGTTCTTCCAATATATAAGAACGATAGTTCTCGTCGGAGTATATCGTACGCCCGATGCCGAGTATAGAGAAATCTCCTGTAAGCCGCTTGTCGCGGTATAAGGAGTAGAGTGCAGGCATCAGTTTACGCTTGGTCAGGTCACCCGACGCACCGAAAATAATCATTGCAAATTTATCCATTGTCGCTTTTTTATTTCTACTTATCAAACAATCTTGTTACTTGAAAATACCTATTTATTATACATTATATGTTCCAGATTTCGTATCGCCTCCGTGTCCTGTCCAGTTTTCATGGAAGAACTGTCCGCGCAACTCATCTTTTCGTTCGAATGTATGCGCGCCGAAGTAGTCGCGCTGCGCTTGCACAAGGTTAGCGGGCAAATCGGCAGAAGTGAGTGAATAGAAATAATTCAAAGCAGAAGAAAAAGCCGGAACGGGCAGTTCTTCTTTCATCGCTTCTGCAACGAGACTCTTCCAACCGGAAAGCAACGTCTTGATTTCTTCCCGGAAATAAGGAGCCAGCAACAAGTGCTTAGGTTTATCGGGTGCTTCGAAAGCGGCAGCAATATCGTTGAGGAATACACTACGAATGATACATCCGCCACGCCACATACGAGCAATGGAGGCCAGATCAAGATGCCAGTCGAAAGCATCGGAAGCACGTTGCAACACGGCGAATCCCTGTGCATAAGAGACTAGTTTAGAAGCATAAAGGGCGGAAAAGATATTCTTTACAAGTTCCGCCTTATTATATATAGGTTGTGTATGTTGACACTGGAATTGTTTGGAAGCCAGACGACGCAGGTCTTTTTGTGCGGAAAGGCTGCGTTCGAATACTGCCGTGGCAATCAGCCCCAACGGCATACCTAGTTCCATAGCATTAATAACCGACCATTTACCGGTTCCTTTCTGTCCTGCTGCATCCAGAATCTTATCAATAAGATATCCCCCGGTTTTGTCTTTATGACGGAGAATGTTGGCAGTGATTTCAATCAGATAGCTGCGCAGCTTTCCTTCATTCCAACGGGCGAACACATCCGCCATTTCTTCATTATTCAAATCAATCAGATTCTTCATCACCCAATAAGCTTCGGCAATCAACTGCATATCACCTACTCAATACCATTGTGAATCATCTTCACAAAATGTCCCGAACCGGCAGGGCCTACCCATTGGCAACACGGTGTACCATCCGGTGCTTTTGCTGCAATACTCTGAAGAATCGGCTTCACTTCCGACCATGCTTTTTCCGAACCACCGGGCATGATAGACGCACCGTTCAACGCTCCTTCTTCCCCTCCGGACACACCACTACCGACGAAAAGAAAACCTTTCGATTCGGCCAGTTTGACACGCCGGTTGGTATCTTCATAATTGGAGTTACCACGTCGATAAGAATATCTCCGGGCGAAAGCAACGGAAAAAGTTGTTCCATCAATCGTCTACCGGACTTCCGGCACGAACCATCATCATTATTTTACGAGGGGTAGCTATCGAATCAACGAATGCTTTTATATCTGTGAATCCTTCAATATTTTTACCTTTTGCACGGCTATTCATAAAGCGGTCTACGACTCCTTCTTCCACTCCGGGAACAGTACGGTTGTAAACTGATACATACCAGCCTTTACTCTCCATATTTAATGCTAAATTCTCGCCCATTACAGCCAAGCCGATTAGCCCGATATCTGTTTTATTCTGATTTGTCATAACTTGTATATTTTGATATAATGTTTATCATAGTAACACTTGAAAAGAACATTTGTTCGCAATATTTAGATTAAAACATTATTTTTGTGGTCTACAAATAAAAACAAGGATGAAGAAGATTAAAATCGGCTTATTGCCGCGTATCATTATCGCTATCATACTAGGTATTGCTATCGGTACAGTTTTCCCGGCACCACTGGTACGGATATTTGTTACATTCAACGGTATTTTCAGTGAGTTTCTCAACTTTTCCATTCCACTGATTATCGTCGGACTGGTCACTGTGCTATTGCCGACATTGGTAAAGGTGCGGGAAAGATGTTGCTTGTCACCGCACTCATTGCATACGGTGCTACGTTGTTTTCAGGTTTTCTCTCCTATTTCACAGGAGTCACAGTATTCCCATCACTCATCGAACCGGGCGTGCCGCTCGAAGAAGTAAGCGAAGCACAAGGAATTCTTCCCTACTTCTCCGTCTCCATTCCTCCGCTGATGAATGTAATGACCGCGTTAATTTTCGCTTTTACGCTGGGGTTGGGGCTCGCTCCCTGAACAGCGATGCGCTAAAAAAACGTGGCAAGGGACTTCCAGGAGATCATCGTCCGCATGATTAGTGCTGTCATTCTGCCGTTGCTTCCGCTTTATATCTTCGGTATTTTTCTAAACATGACGCACTCCGGACAAGTATACGCTATCTTAATGGTATTTATCAAAATTATCGGAGTAATTTTCATTCTTCATATCTTCCTGCTGGTTTTCCAATATTCCATTGCAGCATTATTCGTGCGCAAAAATCCGTTTAAACTGCTCGGAAAGATGATGCCGGCATATTTCACGGCTTTAGGCACACAATCTTCAGCAGCCACTATCCCCGTCACACTGGAGCAGACGAAGAAGAACGGAGTATCCTCAGACATTGCCGGCTTCGTTATTCCACTATGCGCCACGATTCACCTGTCGGGCAGTACTCTGAAAATCGTAGCCTGTGCACTGGCATTGATGATGATGCAGGGAATACCGTTCGACTTTCCCCTATTTGCCGGTTTATCTTTATGCTGGGGATTACAATGGTAGCTGCACCGGGTGTTCCTGGAGGAGCAATCATGGCGGCACTAGGTATCTTGCAGTCCATGCTCAGCTTCGATGAATCAGCACAAGCATTGATGATTGCTCTTTACATTGCCATGGACAGTTTCGGAACAGCTTGCAACGTAACCGGAGATGGAGCTATTGCTTTGATTATCGACAAAATAATGGGCAAAAACCGTGCTGAACGACTGTGCTGAAAAATAAATTGAAAGAGGTTTGCATATACTGCAAAAATGTCGACATTTGCGCCCGTATTATTCCAAATAAACAATTATAACGTATGAAAAAAGCCCTAATATCAGGCATTACCGGACAAGACGGTTCGTATCTTGCCGAATTACTTTTGCAAAAAGGTTACGAAGTTCACGGTATCCTTCGTCGTTCTTCGTCGTTCAATACGGGACGTATCGAACATTTATATTTTGATGAATGGGTGCGCGACATGAAACAGAAACGTACGATCAATCTGCATTATGGGGATATGACAGATTCCAGTTCGTTAATCCGTATCATTCAACAAGTGCAACCTGATGAAATTTACAACCTGGCTGCCCAAAGCCACGTAAAGGTATCATTTGATGTTCCGGAATATACTGCCGAAGCGGACGCTATCGGTACGCTCCGTATGCTCGAAGCGGTACGGATTCTGGGACTGGAAAAGAAAACCCGTATCTATCAGGCTTCCACTTCCGAGTTGTTCGGTAAAGTGCAGGAAGTTCCACAGAAAGAGACAACTCCGTTCTATCCCCGTTCTCCGTACGGGGTAGCCAAACAATATGGTTTCTGGATTACCAAAACTATCGCGAAAGCTACGGTATGTTTGCCGTAAACGGTATCTTGTTCAACCACGAAAGCGAACGCCGTGGCGAGACTTTTGTTACCCGCAAAATATCTCTGGCTGCCGCCCGCATCGCACAGGGCGAACAGGACAAGCTGTATCTAGGTAATCTGGATGCACGCCGAGATTGGGGATACGCCAAAGATTACGTAGAATGTATGTGGCTGATTCTGCAGCATGACGTTCCAGAAGATTTCGTAATCGCTACTGGAGAAATGCATACGGTACGCGAATTTGCTACGCTAGCTTTCAAGGAAGCAGGCATCGAACTCCGCTGGGAAGGCGAGGGCATAAATGAAAAGGGAATTGACGTAGACACCGGCAAGCCATTGGTAGAAGTTGACCCCAAATATTTCCGTCCATCGGAAGTTGAACAGTTGTTAGGCGACCCGACCAAAGCAAGAACATTGCTGGGTTGGAATCCGTGCAAGACTTCATTTGAAGAACTGGTCCGTATCATGGTACGCCACGACATGGAAAAGGTGAAACGCATGATCGCGAACAAACATTAAACGGAAGAATGGAAAAGAATGCAAAAATATATGTAGCAGGACACCACGGTCTCGTGGGTTCTGCTATCTGGAAAAATTTGCAGAATAAAGGATACACGAATCTGGTAGGCCGCACTCACAAGGAGCTTGACCTGCTCGACAGTGTATCTGTCCGCCAGTTTTTCGATGAAGAACAGCCGGAATATGTATTCCTTGCTGCTGCCTTCGTTGGCGGCATCATGCAAACAGTATCTACCGCGCCGACTTTATCTACAAAAATCTGCAAATCCAACAGAATGTCATCGGGGAAAGTTTCCGCCACAACATAAAAAAGCTACTCTTTCTCGCAGTACCTGTATTTATCCACGTGACGCCAAGCAACCGATGAAAGAGGATGTATTACTTACTTCTCCGTTGGAATATACCAACGAGCCGTATGCCATCGCCAAGATTGCCGGTCTGAAGATGTGTGAAAGTTTCAACCTGCAATATGGAACAAACTACATCGCTGTGATGCCGACCAACTTATATGGTCCGAATGATAACTTCGATTTGGAACGCAGCCATGTACTGCCTGCTATGATCCGCAAGATTCATCTGGCCCACTGCCTGAAAGAAGGCAACTGGGAGGCTGTCCGAAAGGATATGAACCTGCGCCCGGTAGAAGGTATCAACGGAGACAGTCCGAAAGAAGAAATTCTGGCTATCCTAAGCAAATATGGTATCAGTGAAACGGAAGTGACATTGTGGGGTACGGGAACTCCTCTCCGCGAGTTCCTTTGGAGTGAAGAAATGGCAGACGCCAGTGTATTCGTCATGGAACACGTTGACTTCAAAGATACATATAAAGAAGGTAGCAAGGATATCCGTAACTGTCATATCAACATCGGAACAGGTAAGGAAATCACTATTCGACAACTTGCCGAGCGGATCGTAGAGACAGTAGGCTATCAAGGCAAACTGACTTTCGACAGCAGTAAACCGGACGGCACGATGCGTAAGCTAACCGATCCTTCGAAACTGCACGCACTGGGTTGGCATCACAAAATCGAAATCGAGGAAGGTGTGCGAAAGATGTATGAATGGTACTTGAAATAAAAAATCAAACAATCTGTTGATATGCTATCAGTATAATTATTTTAGCTTATAGCATATCACAGACTCACTCTTCTCTCCACCCTCTCCAAAAATTCTTCATAGTTAATTTTCCATTCTTAATTTAATTGCTATATTTGCACAATTTAATACCAAATGTGCAAAAACAATGGAACAAAGTTTTATAGCTTACATTGAGAATAGTATCAAGAACAATTGGGATTTGGATGCCCTGACAGATTACAAGGGAGCCACCCTTCAGTATAAAGATGTAGCCCGCAAAATCGAAAAACTCCATATAATTTTTGAGGAAAGTGGAATCCGCAAAGGAGATAAGATTGCCGTATGCGGAAGAAACAGCTCCCATTGGGGAGTAACTTTCCTTGCTACACTGACGTACGGAGCAGTAATCGTTCCTATTCTCCACGAGTTTAAAGCAGACAATGTACACAATATCGTCAACCATTCCGAAGCCAAACTGCTGTTTGTAGGAGATATGGTATGGGAAAACCTGAACGAATCGGCAATGCCACTACTCGAAGGTATCCTGATGATGAATGACTTCACCCTGCTGGTATCCCGTAGTGAACGGTTAACTCACGCACGCGAACATTTGAATGAAATGTTCGGCAAAAAATATCCGAAAAATTTCCGTAGAGAACATATCGAATACCACAAAGACGAACCCGAAGAATTAGCCGTTATCAATTATACTTCCGGAACGACCAGTTATTCAAAAGGAGTAATGCTCCCCTATCGTAGTTTGTGGTCGAATACTAAATTTGCATTTGAAGTATTGGAGTTGGAAGCCGGAGACAAGATTGTATCCATGCTTCCTATGGCGCACATGTACGGACTGGCTTTCGAATTTCTTTATGAGTTCTCCGTAGGATGTCACATCTACTTCCTGACCCGTATGCCAAGTCCGAAAATCATTTTCCAGGCATTTGAAGAAGTAAAACCCAGTTTGATCGTTGCCGTCCCACTGATTATCGAAAAGATTATCAAGAAGAGTGTACTTCCGAAGTTGGAGACTCCGGCCATGAAAATATTACTGAAAGTACCTATTATCAACGATAAGATTAAAGCAACGGTACGCGAAGAAATGATTAAGGCGTTCGGCGGAAACTTCAAAGCAGTTATCGTAGGGGGTGCAGCTTTCAATCAGGAAGTTGAGCAATTCCTGAAAATGATTGATTTTCCTTATACAGTAGGTTATGGAATGACAGAATGTGGTCCGATTATCTGCTATGAAGATTGGAGAAGGTTCAAACCCGGCTCTTGCGGAAAAGCTGTACCACGTATGGATGTACAGGTTCTATCTTCCGACCGGAAAACATCGTAGGAGAAATAGTTTGTAAAGGACCGAATGTTATGCTGGGATATTACAAGAATGAAGAAGCTACAAAAGAAGTTATAGATAAAGACGGCTGGCTGCACACAGGAGACCTGGCGTTGAAAGATGCGGAAGGAAATATTACAATCAAGGGACGCAGCAAAAACTTATTGCTCAGTGCCAGCGGACAGAATATTTATCCGGAAGAAATAGAAGACAAGTTGAACAACCTGCCTATGTGGCCGAAAGTATTATTGTCCAGCAGAACGAAAAACTCGTCGGACTTGTTTATCCGGACTTTGATGATGCTTTTGCCCACGGTTTGAAGAACGAGGACATTGAACGGGTTATGGAAGAAAACCGAGTGGCGTTGAATGCTATGTTGCCGGCATATAGTCAGATCTCAAAAATGAAGATTTATCCGGAAGAATTTGAAAAGACGCCGAAAAAGAGTATTAAGCGTTATCTGTATCAGGAAGCGAAAGGATAATTATCCTCCCATGCATTTCCACCTGAACCGAGAAAAAAGAAATCAAGAGAAAGAGAAATATATTAAAAATGAAGATAAGAAAAACAATCCTCACGGCAGCTATTCTCATGGCTGCCGTTTGTTTGCCGGCACAGAACAAGAGTGCGGGTATCAATATTTCCATTTGGAAAGATATATGTACGCAGCCGCATGACAGTACGCAGACGACCTATGTCAATATCGGTCTGCTTTCTACGTTGAACCGCCTGAATGGTGTCGGTATCAATGCATTGGGAAGTGTAGTGCATGGCGACATGAATGGAGTGCAAATCACAGGTTTGGCTAACTTGGCAGGTGGAACAATGCGCGGTGTTCAGATAGCGGGTGTCAGCAATATCAGCGGTGACAATACCATAGGACTTTCTACTGCCGGATTAGTAAATATTACCGGAGACGGTACAAAAGGGGTAATTATTGCCGGTCTTACCAGTATCGGAGGAGATAATACTTCGGGAGTGATGATGAGCGGTTTTATGAATGTGACAGGAAACATGGCTTCGGGCTTCCAGTTCTCCGGCGCAGCCAATATCACCGGACAGAGTTATAACGGTATGGTAACATCCGGACTACTGAATGTGGTGGGCGAAGATATGAATGGTTTGCAGATTGCAGGTATTGCCAATATTACTGCCCGAAAACTGAATGGCTTACAGATCGCTTTATGCAACTATGCAACAAAAGCCCGTGGTTTACAAATTGGTCTGGTCAATTATTATAGGGAAGATATGAAAGGCTTGCAACTGGGTCTGGTCAATGCCAATCCTGATACGAAAGTGCAAATGATGCTGTATGGTGGCAATTCTACAGCTGCCAACATCGGTGTGCGTTTCAAGAACCAGCTGTTCTATACAATTCTGGGAGTCGGTTCCATGTATCAGGACTTAAATGACAAGTTCTCAGCCAGCGCCTCCTATCGTGCTGGTATTTCCTTCCCTGTTTATAAAGGACTATCTATCAGCGGAGATCTTGGTTATCAACACATTGAAGCATTCGACAATAAGGATGAAGTAATTCCAAAACGCCTATATGCACTGCAAGCCCGTGCCAATCTGGAATATCAGTTACTCCAAAATTCGGTATTTTTGCAACGGGTGGTTACGGACTTACCCGGTTCTATAATAAATCAAGCAATTACGATAAAGGTGTTATCATTGAAGCAGGCATTGTTCTTTTCTAAAAAAGAATGTATGTATAGCAAACAGTATACAAAATAGTGAACGGTGAACAAGTTGCTTTATTACGTTGCAACTTATTCACCGTTCATTGTTAATCACTACTTACTATTCTTTTATATCTTCTCTTTTATCAATCCGGTACGATAAGCAACAAGTAGCTTTTTTAAATCCTGAATCTGCGTTACCAGCTCTTTTCCTTTATCAGTATCTTTCACCATCATTCGTTGTGAATTGAATTCCAGTACAAATTGGTAGACTTAATATCCAGCCCTTCCTCAATTGCTTTCTGCCGCGACTGGAATGGTTCATGCTGTACAAGCTGCATACCGTGAGAATGGTAAACAAGCGTATATCCTGCAATCCCTGTTTCCGGCTGATAAGCCTTTGAAAATCCACCGTCAATCACAAAAAGTTTGCCGTTAGCTTCATCGGCTGTTCGCCTGAATAGTCTTTACCGGCACATGACCATTGATGATATGCGAATGAGGACCCGAAGCACCAAATTCTTCCAGAATCCGGTCACAAATATCCTCACGATTACGCAATGTATAATAATGCCCTTTCTTCTCTTTGTGCAGTTCTTTATCTTCTACAAAATAGCGCTCAAAAGTAGCCATTTTATCTTTATCAAACAGAGGAGCTTCAGGACCGCACCACATATACCAAATATAGTCCATAGCAAATTCCTTATCCTCCTCTCCTTCTTCGTCAAAGTAAGCGGTACGAATCAACTGGTCGGCCTTATCCAGTAGCCTACGTCCCAGTATTCCTTTCCCCGGATTTTGACACGCTTGAAACTGCCATCTTCATTTAAAGGTACGGAAGCATGATAAAGAAGATTCGAGTTGGAAACCAAATACATCCCGCCATACGTAAACAGACAGCGCATATGTTTCTTCAACTTCTCACTATTCATAAATGAATAATGAATCTTTTCTACCAGTTCACGTTCCTCTTCTGTCAGCCGATAAGGATTGGCTGGGTCTACTGTCGGAAAGTTGGTATCACGCAGGACATATTCTTTTCCCTCGTACACAAAGACACCACGGTCGAAGTCTATCTTCTCTAAAAGTTTCCGGTTCGCCATGCCGAATTCAGGACGACGGTCGATGATTTCAGCCTCCAACTTAAACTGGATGATAGTAATCGCTTTATGCATCTGGGTAATCAAACGCAGGGTTTTCTCATTATAGTGAGCGTCGGCAAAATTCATCTTCGGCATGAAGATAGTACAGGGATCATCAGCATAAGTATCCATAGCAAAGGTAGCCAATGGCAGCAGATTAATACCATAACCATCTTCCAATGTGCCCAAATTACCGTAACGCATAGACATACGGATCACATTAGCGATGCAACTGTCATTGCCCGAAGCAGCACCCATCCAAAGAATATCATGGTTTCCCCATTGAATATCAAAATTATGATAATTACATAAAGTATCCATGATGATATGCGCACCAGGACCACGGTCGTAGATGTCACCGACAATATGTAGGGAGTCAATAGTCAGCCGTTGAATCAGGTTACACATAGCAATGATGAAGTCATCTGCCCGCTTTGTTGTAATAATCGTACTGATAATTACATTGATATAAGCATGTTTATTCGGTTCGATAGACGATTCATGCAATAATTCCTGAATAATATAGGAGAACTCGGCAGGTAACGATTTACGCACTTTAGAACGCGTATACTTGGAAGACACATTCTGACAGACCTTCACCAGTTGGTTCAGAGTAATCAGATACCAATCGTCCAAATCCTTCTCACGAGCTTTCACCAGTTGAAGTTTTTCTTCGGGATAGTAAATCAGCGTACAGAGTTCTTTCTTTTCCGCTTCACGGAGAGTATTGCCGAATATTTCATTCACTTTACGCTTTACCGCACCTGAAGCATTTTTCAGTACATGTTGGAATGCTTCATATTCACCATGTATATCTGTCAGGAAATGTTCTGTCCCCTTAGGCAGATTCAAGATAGCCTCCAGATTGATAATTTCCGTACTAGCATCGGCAATAGTAGGAAAACTACGGGAAAGCAATTGAAGGTAGCGGAGATCGCCCACAATACTTTCAGGAGTTATATTACTTTGAGCAGTCATTCTATTTTATTACAATTTACTAATTAACAATTACTTTGCTTCCTATGTTCGTTGTTCGGAATCATTCCATTCAGTTATCCGTGATAAATATATTTTTTTATTTACTCGTTTACAATTTTCATATAAAATTTATTTTCAACCTAATAAGAACATCAACAGTACTTGTGCAATAATCACCCGTAGAAACATACACAATGGATATACTGTCGCATAGGCTACAGACGGGTTATCACCGGGAATTGTATCATTTGCATAATTTAATGCCATAGGATTCGCCATACTTCCGCATAGCATACCGGACACTGTGCCAAAATCGATCTTCATCATCTTGAAGGCTACAAAGCCACTAAAACAGTTGGATGATTGTCAGTCCGGCTCCTAAACCGATCCACAGTAGCCCTTCCGAACGGAATACCGTATCGAAGAAATGTGCCCCAGCATCCAGTCCCAGACAGGCTAGATACATTGAGAGTCCTAAGGCACGTAACATCAAATTGGCACTACGAGTAGTGTAGGTAATCATGTGTATCCGTGGTCCAAACGTACCTAAAAGGATACCGACAATAATAGGACCACCTGCCAAGCCTAGTTTTACAGGAGTACTGATACCCGGAATAGAAAAAGGAATAGCACCTAACGCCAATCCCAACACGATACCAATAAATATAACAACCAAATTAGGTTCTTTCAAACTCTTGACAGCATTACCTAGTACTTTTTCCACGTTTTGAATGGCTGCCTTTTCCCCTACTACCGTCAGTCGGTCACCCAACTGAAGTATCAATCCCGGAGTGGCGAGCAGTTGTACACCCGAACGATAGACACGGCTGATATTGATTCCATAATGATTTCTCAACCGGAGCGCTCCCAATTTCTTCCCGTTCAGTTCAGGGCGAGTGACAACAATGCGCTGGGAGACCAGTTCACTGTCAATCGCATTCCAGTCAATGTCCTCTTTGTTCCAATCCGTATTTTCCTGTTCGCCGAAAAGCACAGTCAGAGCCAGCGCATCTTTTTCAGCCGTAATCACCAGCAAGCGATCACCTTCCTTCAACACTTTATCAGAAGTCGGAATACTGACATGTCCGTCACGCCACAAACGGGAAATAACAAACTTAGGATAACTCAAATGAGCTATATCCTTTATGCTTTTATTGAAAATAGCAGGATTATGTACTTGAAACGCTGCAATATAGGTTTTGTTCGCATCATCCTTCTCCTTTATTTCCAAGTCTTCCTTGCGAACCAATACTTTACGAATTAACAAAACGGCAAGAATCACACCGACTACTCCCATTGGATAGCCACGGCACATCCCAGAGCAGGCGTACTACTATCCATGCCCATTTGTTTCAATGTCTGCTGCGCCGCTCCCACGCCGGAGTGTTTGTCGTCGCTCCGCAAAGAATACCAACCATATCGGGAAGCGATATACCTGTAGCATAACTGGCTACCACCGTTAACAAAGTACCCAGAAGAACAACCCCCAACGCCAACATATTCAACGTCACTCCTCCTTCCGGAAAGAACTGAAAAAACCGGGCCCCACTTGCAGACCGAGAGAATAAACAAAGATAACCAGACCGAAACTTTCTGCGTAATTCAACATCTGCGGGTCAACCGAAAGCCCGAAATGTCCGGCAAGTATACCGGCAAAAAAAACAAAAGTGACTCCCAGGGATATACCCCAGAAATGCACTCTTCCCAAGCCCAGACCTATCGCAGAAATCAGTGAAAGTACCACAACAGCCTGTAAGGCAGAATGTTCGAGAAATAGACTAGATAACCACTCCATGTATATATAAAACTAATAGGGCGCAAAGATAAAAACTATTTAGTCCCGTTCAAAACTTTTATGCTTTCATTTCGCGCCCTATTTATACTCTAACCCTTATTCCTGAAATCCTATTGGCAACCTTTTACCTCTCCTACCTATCATTCTGTCATTAACCCCTGACACATTTTTATCTTATCCTTCTTTGTCCTCGTCTTTCTAGCTACATCTTGTTATCTCCGATACCTATTGTTTTTTTACCTGCTTCCCTGATATTCCACAAAGTTATCCCTTCCGTCCAGATAACCGCTTAATCTGTTTCCACCAAGGTACACATCATCCAGATAGGAAACATCACCCGGACCGTAGGACATCCTGATAGATGTTTGTGCATAGTTTTCCCAGTTCCACCGGAAATTATATTCAAAAACTTCCACATCTCCGTTACGGTATTCCACTCGTATGTAATCAACCCCTGTACGGTCTAAATAAAAATCCAGTTCTTACAACAACGGTTCCCGTCTGCGTCACGGTAATAACTGATCCATGTGCGACTGCACAATTCCGACGAACGGGAATAATACCCGCCACCGATATTATCATCATCATAAAAGCTATCAATTCTACTTCGCAAGAAGTAAGGCTAATCATCATCAATGCCATTAAAGCTATACCTAAGTATTTGAATGCGTTCGTTTTCATAATCCTTTATTTTTATGGTCCTTATTTATATCATTTATCTTTCGATATGACAAAAGTATAGAATGAATTTTCCTTATGAAACTGAAAAGTCCTACTTGTACGGAGGAAATTGCCTAATTATGGAGGTAAATCCCTCTGTACCCAATAAACCTATCTCAAAGAAATCTCGTATCTTTGCCTCCGATTACCAATATATGGAAACAGATATCATCACCGTATCCGACTTTGAGATGCGTCCCGTTGATTATATGTTAGCCCGAAGCATAGAACATGCAAAAGCAAAACAAACAAAAATGTATGCTATCTCCTTGGGAGGTAAGAGTGCCGAGACAAGTTACCTGCAACTATGTGATAAATATTGGGAATATAGCATTCAAAGCAGTAAAAATCTTAATAAAGATTGAATAGTAGAATGAATTATTTAATCAATGTTATAAAACATCTGTTTTTTCTTGCTTTACTTGCTAATTTTCCAGAAGTCCGTATCTTTGTAATGTGTTTTTCATAGTATTAGATTTAAGGTTAACAAAAGATTGGCTGTCTGGGATAGATAGCCTTTTTTTATGCTCTGAAATATAGCGTCACTGTCCGGTCGACATAGTTACCCTATCTCACTAAGATACCGTCAATATCGCAAGCAGATACCGTCAATATGTTTCAAGTTCTTTCCTTCGTAACAAAAAATAAAAGATATCGAAAAAAAATCATTCGTTTAACATTTGAAACATAGCAAGTTATCTGATTTTTCAAAAAACAGACTAAAAAAATCTTGCTAAAAGATTTGCGTAGTCCAAAAGTTCCCCCTATATTTGCACCGCATTTGAGAGAGAATGCGGGTTCAAGGAAGTTTGGGTGAGTGGCTGAAACCACCAGTTTGCTAAACTGACGTACTCGTAAGGGTACCGGGGGTTCGAATCCCCCAGCTTCCGCAAACAAATCTCAAGAGAAAAAGAGCTAAGTTTATAAGACTTGGCTCTTTTTAAATCCATAAAATGCCGGTGGGTTCGTCTAACGGTTAGGACACATGCCTCTCACGCATGTAATACGAGTTCGATTCTCGTACCCACTACTATCTGATTATCAGCCTCTTACAAACAAGTAAGGGGCTTTTTTATTGCCCTATATCTATATCAAAGTATCGTTTTTAGGCGTTATTGACGGGTATTTTCAAAAGAAAAAATGCAAATTTAATGCAAATTTTCATCTTGCATTATTATCGCGCTATCCCGTTTATACGCTGTTTGCGTATATATACTAAAAATGATAATAATATGGCAACAGTTAGTTTTTACTTAGACACCCGCAGAGAAAAGAAAGACGGTACATTTCCGGTTAAGCTACAAGTCAGACACAAAGGACAAATAATGTTATGCACTGATTTTTGCGCTACGCCGGAAACATGGACGGGCACAGAGTATAATAAGAACGCAAAGAATCATAAAACTAAGAACGTAGCGATTCGGAATCTCATTAATCGTGTTGAAATGTTACTTGTTATACTTGACGATAATCAAAAGTTAAGAGGAATGAGCGATAAAGCGTTAAAAGACTACATTATAAAATCTATCAAAAACGAATCGACCTGTAAAACTTTCGTAAGCTACATAGACGAGTTTGTAGCAACAAAATCAAAGGAAAATACAATCGTTTTATATAAAGCGACAAAAAATAAGATTCTCACCTATGATCCAACCTGTACATTTGAAACAATGACAAAGAAATGGCTAGAATCGTTCAATAAATGGCTAAAAGATACCGGAATAAAAACAAACTCGATTTCAATCCATTTAAGGAATATTAGGGCGATTTTCAATCACGCGATAGATAATGAGGAAACGGAACTATATCCATTTAGAAAGTTCACAATAGAAAGGGAGGAAACTAGAAAACGATCGTTAAAACCGGATCAACTTATTACCCTAAGAGATTTCAACGGAGAAGAATATCAAAAAGAGTATCAAGACATATTCATGCTTATGTTTTATCTAATCGGAATAAACGCAATAGACTTATTTAACCTCAAACAAATAGTTGACGGACGCATAGAATATAAACGAGAAAAAACCGGAAAACTATACTCTATCAAAGTAGAACCGGAAGCAATGGAGATAATAAACAGGTATAAAGGAAATAAATTTCTACTAAACACGCTCGAAACCAACGATTACAATTATAGAAAGTATATGGCAGCAATGAATAGAGGTTTGCAAAAACTGGGAAATTTCGAACGAAAAGGATTAGGCGGGAAAAAGATTAGAGATATTTTATTTCCCGACATCACCTCGTATTGGGCGCGCCATACATGGGCTACAATAGCGCATAAAATAGGAATATCGAAAGATGTAATATCTTTAGCTTTGGGGCATGAGTTCGGATGCAAAACAACCGGAATTTATATAGATTACGATTTAGAGCAAATAGATAAAGCGAATAGAAAAGTAATAGACTATATTAATTCGTTATCGCTTTAACCAGGTTAAACACTTATAGCCCCACAATCAGCACTGTTGCGGGGCTTTCTCGTATTACTTCTTTAAGAAGTTTTTATAAATACAAAGAATATCCTCTATTTCTGAATTGGATAAATCATCCTCTGAAAAGGAGCGGGTAACATATTTTTCAAAACTCGAATACCTTTAATTTTCCCTAATACTTCATTTGCTCCTTTCTTGGTTCCACTATGTAAATAGATCGCATCTGGAAATATCCCTAAAAATGCACCTATCCGATGCGAGGTATCATATATGCAAAGCTCTCCTATATTGTCTACCTTACAATCTTGTATTATTTTAAATAGCTCATAAAAACTACGAACTTCTTTAATTTCATCTTTCATTAAAAGAATTCTATCGCAAAACTTCGATAAATGATCGGTATTAATACGTCGCTGATGGCTATGTTTATGCCCTCTCGTATCTCTAGCGTTAGCCGCCAATCTTATCGCATCATCTATCGTTGTAGATTTTTCCGTATCATTTAAAACAGAATCACAAGAGACGTGTTTTTTATAATGATTAATAATAACGATATATTTATCATCCCTACTCATGGAGTCGGTTATAAATAAATCATCGAAATAATCAGAATACTTACAGCATCTTCCTTTAGGTTTTCTTACAGTAATACATGCCATATTCATAAATTTAAAATCTATGCAAAAATACCCACTCCTTGCAAATAAATTAGTTAAACAGGATATGCTTAATAACATACATCCAAAAGCCCCAACGACACTTAGTCTAGGCTCATTCCTTTTGGAGTAAATAACGTATTGTCTCTCACTTTCGGAAATTAACAACTTTTCCCGTAGAGAGATGATATAACAGACATTCACGTCTGCATACAAATTATTTTTCAATTTGAATATTATTCTACCAATTATAAGAGAACATAAAGATTAATGACTCTAGCATTTTACTAGAGCATGAGAATTGCTATTAGGAAATCTATTGTATACTAAATTTAATTTGAAACTAATTATAATGGTTTATCCTCTTTTATTCTATTCTTCGTAATCCAAACCAAATATTCAACACCTAAATTAGTTATATATATATTATTATCTTGCTTAATAATTAACATACTACTATACAAAAAAGACAAATAGTCCCCTAGTTCCCAACTGTTTAATATTTCAGAAAATTGCAGTCTAACTTTACTATAATATTGAGATACATCTTCTTCTGAAATTCCATCAGAAGAATTTAACAACCTCAATAAACGTATCTGGCTGCCGAAAATAGCTATATTAATTTTCTCGAAAGTTAAAAGCAATTGGCTTCCTGCTAAATGCCTTAACAATACTTTAGTAGTTTCCCCTGTTATATCAAATCCTTTTTCTACAAGTTCTTTTTTAATGTTATTTTCTATGTCTGCGATAACTACAGAGTTGCCTATTCTGTCAATTAATTCTTGAACAGTATCATTGTTTACAGGTTGTAAAACATTTGGCTTATCAGAATAATAATCTCCAAAAATATTTGTGCTTTGTTGTTTTTGAGTTTGCGTATTTGTTATTGATATTATATGAGAAATTAATTCGGTATTCCTCTGCTCCAATTTTTTATTCTCCTTTTCTTTATTTTTATTTCTCTTTTAATTGATTACAATTTGACCGATTGAGAAATTGTCAAATGATTCTGCAAGAACAAGAA
>ENA-OQCK01000578-OQCK01000578.1-human-gut-metagenome-genome-assembly--contig:-NODE-578-length-18655-cov-3.971718_pt1 | contig 18655 bp, 26 predicted proteins | sample MGYA00242498_ERZ504578 | MGnify/ENA primary metagenome ERZ504578 (study PRJEB26092, sample SAMD00036229) | human gut metagenome | host: Homo sapiens | study: EMG produced TPA metagenomics assembly of...
AATGACCGCAACAATTGCCGTGTATCCCCGCCAACAGTTGCCCCTTTGAATAACTCTGTTTTATCAATAATAACATTTGATGGATACACATAAATATGTAATGTATCATCAAATTCGTCTCTGTAATCGGGAACAACAGTTATGTTTCCACTTCAGGTGTAATCTACCCATTAATCTCTTCACTTCTCCATTAGAATCAGGCGTTAGCGCTATAAACCGAATATTCGATAATCCTCGGCTAGTATATTTAAAGCTGTAAGTTCCCGTATACAAGGACGACAATGCCTATTCCAAAAACATATAACTGTAATATCGGATTCATCCATTTTAACAGATTTTCTACTCATATCAGTTAATTTGATCTGAGGAAGCATCTTACCAATTAAAGTCTCAAGTTTAGGATGCTTATAAGTTAAGTGAATTTCCGTTATTTCATCCGTTCCCTTGATAGAAATGATGTATTTACCCGTTTCTAAAGAGTCGGAATGCGCCTGTTCTGTTATAGGTCTTTGCTCTGCATCAAATATATAATCGTGTCGCCTTCTACGGCAATCTTATTACTATTAATACGAGTTACCTTTTGAGCATGACAAACACCTACAAAAAGGAATGACAAAAGAATAAAATATAATTTCATATTTCAAAGGTTTTATAGTATGTAATGTAGCTGAATCAAACGATGTGTAACTCAGCTACAAAAACAAATTATTCTAAAAGATCATCTTTGTATTTTACAAACGCTTCTATCACCTTTTGACCAAAAACGATCAAAATCAATCATCAACACTTCTATCAAATTCTCATCCTCCAATATTTTTTTCAACCGATAATAAAGATTTAATTTATGTTCTAAATCTTTCGATTCATCTACACTATCTGATTGTTCTTCCATTAAGCAACAGTGTTTATCTTCCGCAACAGGAGTTGAGGCTTCATCAAACTCTGCAATTTCCACTTCTACTACATCTCCTATTTCCAACATACCTCCGTTCCATACCAAATGTATTTCTTCAGGCATTTTTAAACCACTAAGAGTCCAAGTCAGACCACTATGCCAAGTAATATTAGCAACGATCCCTACTCCACACTGAGGAATGCCCGCCTTGCATGTTTTATCTTTAGATTTTACAATAAGTCCTTTCATACAAATTATATAAGCCCTTTTACTTTAAGTTCAACTTTTAGTTGTTCATATTTTATTTTCATTTTATCTTTATCATAGATTACTTTCATAGGAGGAGACACTTTTGATATTTCAACTACTTTTATTACAACCTTATCGCCTATTTTTAAGTTCTCATCGACCAAACAAGCCTGCTCAAAGTGTCTGTCCCTCCTATATAAATGTTATCGTCAAATGAATAGTTACAGTTCACCATTACAAACGCTACATCATAGGATGTAATAATCACAGGCTCCCGGTTATTAATTCTTATTTCAAATCCTATCATAATTTTTTTTAGTGAGGACGAGGACAATCCCATATTCCTCCTTGGGCTAAACAGTATTCATGACAGCGCCTACATTCGGAATACCCCCAACCACCAGAATTTAGTCCACTATGTTCTTTCCCCTCCATACATTCATTATATTTTCTATTACAATAACTTGTATTACTACTTTGCTGACTCGCACATACCACGATTCAAATCCATTTTACACTTCAAAACTTGATTCAACAAATGGATAGCATTATATTTAGGAATTTTAAAGCGGTTAGGATAATGATAATTAGTTATTTTCATATCAGAAATCGCCTCGGTTGTATATAAAAAAGTTTCTTTAGTTGCTCCAGGAATTAAATCAATGAGTGTCCCAGTATCTGAAAACACACATGTCAAAGGTAGTGATAGAGGACAAAGCCATTTCATATACCAAGCATTTGAAGAAATGTTAACATCTGCAATATTATAAATAGCTTTGCTTGTATCTACAAAACCTTTATTCTTCAAGTTTAGACAATACCTTCGAGACAACTCTTGAGTAAAATCTACTAAGACTATACAAAATGCCTTTTCATTTTTATATGCAATAGAGCAAATGTCTTCAAACGACTGATTACTATATATCTTGTATATATGCTCATTGCAATTAAATAAAAGCAAGCAAATAATTATAGTAAATAAAAAAAATAGAAACGATTCTTCAAGTCTTTTTCTCATATTCAGAGGTGTATCAAAGTTTTCCCAAAGATAAACTGAAAATAAATCTTATACAAGTAATTGTTACATCCCTCTCAATAATATACCATTAATTTTCAGGCACTTATAATCACAGAAAAGATTAGATAACCCTATATTGTAACATTACAAATATGCATTAAATCAAGACCTAACTAGATAAACTATTTTTTATGCAAATATTATCTTTAAAACAAAACTATTTTTCGTTACTTTGTACCCACAACAAACTAAATCGAACGGATATGATTAACCCAAAGAAAAAAATTAGCCTCCATGTAACAGCCATTGTCTGTGTTGTACTTGCAACAACTTTTTTCAATAGTTGTAATTCGAATGATTATAATGATGAGCAAATGTATGATACAAAACTCCTTATTGATACCATAGCAACTTCTGATGAATTTTGGGAATTTGAAAGGAACAGTGAACTTCTATCAGATAAGTTTCAAGCTTACACTTCAACCTTGAGCGCAGAAGAGTATAACAAACTCATGGAAAATTTAAACGATGATGATTATATGGAAGAGTTTATCGGAAAAGCAAATTTAGAAAAAGAACTCCAACAGATGAATGAAGCCAAGGAAAACTTACTTTTGCACACTGGGTTCTCCAAACTAAGCGAGGATGAACGTATGTTACTATTCATGCAGTATGCTGAAAGTCGTGAATTTACAGGAAAAACACTTATAAAGACACGAACAGAAGGTAATGCTAATAGTTGCGAAACAAATAAACAGATAGCGTATGCACAAGCAAAAGCAGATTATGATAATGCTATCATAAAATGTAGACAAGAGTCTTCTACAAATTATTGTTATACACAAGCATTAGCTAAGTATGAAAGAAGTAAAAGAACATCTGACAGAGTATACGAAGAATGTATAAAAAAATAATTATATATAGTCTTGAATAATGTAATGTGGCTTACCAGCATTGCAATGTGTTATTTAGATTGCTTTATTGACAACTTAAACTACACATTTCAAGATTTCCTAATTATCTTCTTTGAACTTCTCGCACGTATAACACTTGTAATAGGAGCAATCAGTATATTCCCACAAGAACCATACTCTAATAAAAGAGTGTGGTTCTATTACATCATCATGGGTGGGAGTTTGACTATTATTGACACATTTATACGATTGGCAGGTACTTACAAAAGTTATTATTTTAATTCCTTTTGAAGAAAACGTCCAAATCAATCATCAACCACTTCTATCAGATTCTCATCCTCCAATATTTTTTTCAACTGATAATAAAGTTCTAAATCTTTTGAATAATCTTCTACTCTCTCCGACATCTTTTCTATCAGAGAACTGTGTTTTTCTTCTGAAACAGGTGCTGAAGCTCATCAAATTCGGCTACTTCCACTTCTATTACATCTCCCACCTCTAATATGCTGCCATTCCATATAAAGTGTACTTCTTCAGGCATTTTCAAACCTCCAACACTCCAATATGCGCCACTATGCCAAGTAATGTCAGCGGTGAAAAGTGTCCCGCAGTGAGGAATACCAGCTTTGCATACTATATCTTTATATTTTACAATAATTCCTTTCATCCTATATAAGTCCTTTCTCTTGAAGTTTAATTTTGAGTTGTTCATACTGTTGTATCATCCATTCCCTGTCACATTTCGTCTTTTTACATGGTGACACCTCATCTGTTTCAATAACTTTTATTATTATCTTATCACCAATCTCCGGCTTACCTTTAAGCCAAGTAAGATCGTTAGAACAATCACGACCGATCAAACTAATAGTAGAACCCAAAGGATAACCATACCCGAGTATTACAGATACAACATGATCTGAAGCCATTATTATAGGCTTCTCATCGTTAATATATATTTCAAATCCTATCATAACCTACTATTTCTTGTTATATTGGACGAGGGCAACTCCAAACACCTTGTGCTACACAATAGTCAAAACATCGTTGACACATTGTATATCCCCACCCTCCAGTATTAGGGTCACCATAACTAGTACCCGTACAGCCCACGTACTTTTCCATGCAAAAATCCATATCGCTGTTTCCCTCATTTTCTTTACACAAAATAACCTCATAAATGAATCCTGCCGCAGTAAAAACAGTAGCAACAGAGGCCACAATTTCGCCGAAAGCGTCGGTTCACCAATAGCAATCGTCCAAACTGTCGCTGTAATTTTGCGACACCATTCTCCTATATTTCCTCCATCCTCAGGTCCTCTTGTTTTAACCTTCGATAATTTTATATTATTATATGGAGTCCTTAACATTAAACCTTGGTGCTCAAGATAAACTATTTTTTGTCCTCCATAGTATAACACAGCAATAACATTCAACAATCTTTCTTGTTCTATTTCTGGGACTTGTGCATGAATTTCTTTATTTAGAGCGACCAACCTAGCCAATAAGTCTTGAGAAGATCTACTTTTCTCACACTCACCAATAATTTTGTGAATAAACTCCAGCTGAATATCCGTCAACGAATTATACCTTTCCATAAATTCAGTCGCACTCATCATCTCAATTGACTGAATCTTTCCGGTAGCACGACTTCTTGCCATTGTAGGACTTGCATTATACCAATCTTCATAAAATTCTTACGAAAATCCTTAAAATCAACGACTTCCGAATAATCCATATTTAAATCATTCAGTTTCGCTACCGTAATTTCAATTTCTTTAGCCACAGCTTTCCCATAAGCCTCAACCTGTTTAGGAAAATCAATTTCCTCCTCTACAATTTCTTCTTCAAAAACAGACTGTTTATCTATAAAATCATCACTTTGCGAACAACTTTGCGTAAGCAAAGCAATACTAAATACAATAAAAATTAAGTTCTTCATCATCTTTGGTTCTTTTAAATTAATAATCAATATATACTGGCTAATATTTTCACATACAGAATAGGCTTATTTATCGCATTAGAAGTTATAAAAACATCTCTAATTACTTCTCCAGACTCTTCCGACTTAAAATTAAAACTAACCATTGCCGAATCATTAGGAGAAACAACAAATTCATCAGTGTGGTCTAATAGATTCAAGCAAGAGCAACTTGTAAAAATCCTAGACACCTTTAAAGGATATTTCCCATCATTATAAATAGAGATCACAAAAACATTATCTTCACTAACTGCACAATCTGAAAGAGAGACTACCTCACTATTTACTCTAATATTAGGTTCATCATCTATTTTAAAATTTGGATTCAAAACTTTTTTAGCAGTAATAAACTCATTTTTAAACAATTCTAAATAATAAGGATTCTCCAATTTCATCATCAAATTCGCTAATGTTTTAGTTTCAATAGTATCATTATCCATTAGTTCCCCAACCATACCCAAATAAACAGAATATGGATATACCAATGAATCAATTGAGTTATTTAATGCAGTTGGAATATATATACCTTGATTCAAATCCATTTTACACTTCAAAACTTGATTCAACAAATGGATAACATTATATTTAGGAATTTTAAAGCGGTTAGGATAATGATAATTAGTTATTTTCATATCAGAAATCGCCTCGGTTGTATATAAAAAAGTTTCTTTAGTTGCTCCAGGAATTAAATCAATGAGTGTCCCAGTATCTGAAAACACACATGTCAAAGGTAGTGATAGAGGACAAAGCCATTTCATATACCAAGCATTTGAAGAAATGTTAACATCTGCAATATTATAAATAGCTTTGCTTGTATCTACAAAACCTTTATTCTTCAAGTTTAGACAATACCTTCGAGACAACTCTTGAGTAAAATCTACTAAGACTATACAAAATGCCTTTTCATTTTTATATGCAATAGAGCAAATGTCTTCAAACGACTGATTACTATATATCTTGTATATATGCTCATTGCAATTAAATAAAAGCAAGCAAATAATTATAGTAAATAAAAAAAATAGAAACGATTCTTCAAGTCTTTTTCTCATATTCAGAGGTGTATCAAAGTTTTCCCAAAGATAAACTGAAAATAAATCTTATACAAGTAATTGTTACATCCCTCTCAATAATATACCATTAATTTTCAGGCACTTATAATCACAGAAAAGATTAGATAACCCTATATTGTAACATTACAAATATGCATTAAATCAAGACCTAACTAGATAAACTATTTTTTATGCAAATATTATCTTTAAAACAAAACTATTTTTCGTTACTTTGTACCCACAACAAACTAAATCGAACGGATATGATTAACCCAAAGAAAAAAATTAGCCTCCATGTAACAGCCATTGTCTGTGTTGTACTTGCAACAACTTTTTTCAATAGTTGTAATTCGAATGATTATAATGATGAGCAAATGTATGATACAAAACTCCTTATTGATACCATAGCAACTTCTGATGAATTTTGGGAATTTGAAAGGAACAGTGAACTTCTATCAGATAAGTTTCAAGCTTACACTTCAACCTTGAGCGCAGAAGAGTATAACAAACTCATGGAAAATTTAAACGATGATGATTATATGGAAGAGTTTATCGGAAAAGCAAATTTAGAAAAAGAACTCCAACAGATGAATGAAGCCAAGGAAAACTTACTTTTGCACACTGGGTTCTCCAAACTAAGCGAGGATGAACGTATGTTACTATTCATGCAGTATGCTGAAAGTCGTGAATTTACAGGAAAAACACTTATAAAGACACGAACAGAAGGTAATGCTAATAGTTGCGAAACAAATAAACAGATAGCGTATGCACAAGCAAAAGCAGATTATGATAATGCTATCATAAAATGTAGACAAGAGTCTTCTACAAATTATTGTTATACACAAGCATTAGCTAAGTATGAAAGAAGTAAAAGAACATCTGACAGAGTATACGAAGAATGTATAAAAAAATAATTATATATAGTCTTGAATAATGTAATGTGGCTTACCAGCATTGCAATGTGTTATTTAGATTGCTTTATTGACAACTTAAACTACACATTTCAAGATTTCCTAATTATCTTCTTTGAACTTCTCGCACGTATAACACTTGTAATAGGAGCAATCAGTATATTTCCACAAGAACCATACTCTAATAAAAGAATGTGGTTCTATTACATCATCATGGGTGGGAGTTTGACTATTATTGACACATTTATACGATTGGCAGGTACTTACAAAAGTTATTATTTTAATTCCTTTTGAAGAAAAATGTCCAAATCCTTGTCGTCAAGCCCTAAACGCTTTCGAGCACGAGACCTCATCGTACGATAAGTCCCATCAGTAATACAAAATATAGATAATATTTCCTCTTTCTTCTTATACATCCGAATCAACACACATAATACAATATCTCGCGGTGGAAGTTGGAAATCCTGCTTCTTAAGCCAATTAAAAAACTCAGGATCAACAATTTGGCATCCTTCCACCAGCAAAAGATAGTCTTTGGCCGAGAATTGAGCAATAGATTGATTCTCTACGAGCTTACGCAAGAAAGAAATTCCTTTCTGTTCTGGTGGAGGAGAATCTAGCAATTGCTGTATTTTTGAGCTTGAAGAATAGCCTGCCGACGTTCGTCCGCCAATTTATGATACAGTGTAATAGAGACTTTTATTGTAGCGGCTACCATTATACCAATAACGGCTAACACAGGAATAGTATACTCAGATAATACCGGTGCTATTTCCATATGGATTTCTCTCGGCATAATCATATAAATTTCATCTGCTGTAATCAAAATAAAAGCTGCAATGAACTGCCAATCTATCACCTCAGAAATGCCAAAGGTTTCTCCCTTCTCATGAAATGTCCACAGTAATGCCCCCACAAAGAGAGTCAACCACATCAATAGATGCATAGAAGATGAGAATGCATCAACATACATTCCAGGAAAAAATGCCTGAAATATATAAGCTGCCAACAGAATCAAACAACAAAGCAAACCTCCTGACAGTAACTGTTTAAAAGAATAAGTCGAAAATTTCATTACTTACTTTATCTTGTGCTCTTGAATTACAAATATAGCGAAAAGAATATTCACATAGTCAATCATCATCAATATTCTTTTTCACAAGATAAAAAAGATGTATTATCAAACGAGATAATTGCACCTTCATCGCTTTTAAAGCATGTTACACATTAGGTTATCCCCTCGCTTTTTTTTATCGAACAGCTTTACAGAAACAATCTTCCAAATGATCATTCACAAAACCGGCAGCCTGCAAAAAAGCATAACAAATAGTTGATCCAAAAAACTTGAAGCCTCGCTTTCTCATGTCTTTGCTCATAGCGTCCGATTCGGGAGATGTAGCCGGAACCTGACTTAAAGTTTTAAAATTATTGACGATAGCCCGTTGTTTGGGGAAGAATGATAAGGTGTATTTGTAGAAACTACCGTACTCTTTCTGAATAGCTATAAATAGTTTTGCATTATTGATTGTACTATTGATCTTCAACCGATTTTTGACGATTCCATCATATTGCATTAACCGTTCGATATCTTCCTGTGTCATTTGTGCTACTTTCTCCACATCAAAATGATGAAAGGCTTCCCGGTATCCTTCACGCTTTCGAAGGATAGTAATCCAGGATAGTCCTGCCTGAGCACTTTCGAGTACCAAGAACTCAAATAGAGTTCTGTCATCAGTAACGGGTTGGCCCCATTCTTCGTCATGGTATTTTATGTATAATTCATCTGTTCCGGCCCAGCCGCAACGTGCATTTATCAGATCTTCCATACTCTTTTATATTATTATTAAGCAGTCAATATCTAAAACATCAGATATTGACTGCTCACATTTAACGGGATTATTTCTGTTATTACAAATACCCCTATAACGAAACGCTCGGAACTAATCTGTATTACTTGTCCACCGAGAATTTAAAAATGCACTGGCTCATGTATTTCTCGCCCGGACGCAGAACAGCCGAAGGCATTCAGGCTTGTTCGGAGTATCCGGATATTTCTGTGTTTCAAGACATACGGAAGCACGTTGATTATAGGTAATACCTTTCTTTCCGGTCAGCGAACCATCAAGGAAGTTTCCGGCATATACCTGAACTCCCGGTTCATTGGTATATACATCCAATACAATACCTGTTTTCTGAGATTTCAATGAAGCAGCCCTACGGTTAATATCGCCTTTGGCATTCAATACCCAGTTGTGATCATAACCATTACCGTTCTTCAGTTGCACAAAGTCGAAATCGTTGATACGTTCTCCCACCGGCATTGGTGTACGGAAATCCATTGGAGTATCTTCTACCGGAACTATTTCACCGGTAGTCATAAAGGTACTGTCCACCGGAGTATAATAATCTGCATCAATAGTCAGCAGATGCTCTGCGTTGCTGCCCGCATCGCCATCCAGATTAAAATAAGAGTGGTTGGTCATATTGACAATAGTCGGTTTATCCGTCTCCGCTTCATACTGAATATCGATTGCATTGTCTCAGTCAGTTTCATCAGCACTTTACAAGTAATGTTTCCCGGAAAACCTTCTTCACCATCTTTTGCCACATAAGTCAGTTGCAATTCCTGCGGATTCAATTGTACGGCGTCATACACCCGATACTGGAACCCTTGCGGACCTCCGTGCAGGCAATGGCCGTAGTTATTACGGGGAAGCTGATATTCTACGCCGTCCAACGTAAACTTACCCTGATTGATACGGTTAGCATAACGTCCGATGCTTGCACCGAAGTCGGAAGGTTTGCTGATATAATCCTGAATGGAATCGAAACCAAGAACTACATCACGCATCTGTCCGTCCTTATCGGGAACCATGACAGAAACAATGCGTCCGCCAAAGTTCGTGATGCAAACTTCCATATTGTTCTTGTTGCGCAGAATGTAGAGATCGGTTTTCTTTCCGTCCACTTCCGTACGGAAATTACTCTGTAATAGACCGGAATCCGTAGCTTTCTCGGCTTTCGGTGTACAAGCTGCCATTAAAAGGGCGGCAACTGCCCATACACATAACTTTTTCATGGTGTTTTATTAATTAATTACTATTAAACAGACTTACCAAAAGAAATCTAAAATTCATTCTACAAAGATGAGAAAAAACTAATTGTTTTTTTAAAACAAAATTGTTCAATAAAGGATAAAAATTAATCATTAATTCAACTTTTAGGATAATACATTAGAAAAAAGATGCCAAATACGCCCTTCATTTGCAATAACTTACCTAGAAAAGATTTAGTTTTGACATATTTCTTGTATACGTATGCCTTACATTGTTTGACTATCGGTTCAGCCAAGGTTCCGGATTCAGTTTCTCTTTCTCCCGGCGTAACTGGAAGTGCAATACCGTTCTTCCATTATCAGTGCGTCAGAGAAACTTGTCCGATAGATTGCTTGGTCTTCACCATGTCGCCGGACTTTACAGAAGCCGATGATAAGTTACAGTAAACGGAAATATAGTTGCCATGGCGGATTAGCACATTAAATAATCCATTCAACTGGAATACTGCTGCGACTTTTCCGTCAAAGATAGCACGTGCCTGTGCTCCCGGCTTTCCTTGGATATCAATACCTTTATTATCCAGTTTCACATTACGAAGACCTTCCACAGCATATTGTCCATAATGGCTGGTGATAATATAAGCACCGGATATAGGCATAGGAAGTTTTCCCCGATTGGCGGCAAAATTGCCGGACAATTCCCGGTCGGCTTTACTCATTGTATAAGTTTCCAGAGGCTTCGAGTTCGTTTTAACGGTTGTTCCGGTTCCGGCAGTTTGACTTTCTTTACCCTCCGCTTTCTTACGGGCGGCAGCCTCGCGTCGGGCTTCTTCCTCGGCACGCTTGCGGGCACGTTCTATTTCTTCTGCAATCAACTTGTCAATGCGGGCATTCAATTGGTTAGCTTCTCTCCGTTTCTTATTGATCTCACCTTGCAACCCTCTCTGTTTCTTTTGCAGATTGGCCACAAGCGTACGTTTTTCCTTCTCCTGCGCTTCCAGTTTGGTCTTCTCGCCTTCACGCTCTTTCAACAGACTCTCTTAGCGGCTTTCACCTGTTCCCGTTCCACCTTTCTTCCGTATCTGTTCCTGTTTCTTCAGGATTTCCTCACCTTGCAACCGTTGATAAGTAGCATATTCACGAACATAGCGCATACGGCGGTAAGTCTGCCCGAGATTCTTGGCAGAGAAAATAAACATCAGTTTTTCTTCAATCGACTTGTTCTTATACAAGTATTGGACAGAAGCCTCATACTTTTTCTTCTTATCCTTCAAATCCTTTTGCAAACCGTTCAACTGACGTTGCAAGGAAGTCAGTTCACGTTCTATCGCTTCCACGTCATTATTGATAGCAATGATATAACGTTTCCGCTCCTCGATCTGGCCGGTCAATACCGCCAGACTATTCAACTGACTACCCACATCTTTCTTTGTATCCTTCAAGATTGATTCCGTCTCGGAGATCTGCTTTTGCAGCGCACCACGTTTGCTTTCCAACTCACGAATCAGCTTGTTCGACTGAGCGAAAAGAGGAATTGCCAACCATAGGCAACCAATCAGAATTACAAAGAAATGTTTCATCATAAGAAAGCTACCAGCATTTTTACTAATTCTTCCAAGGGAACTTGCCGATATTTAGAAGTAAGTTCCGTAGGAGTCATTGAAAATTCTTTTGTCGAGAACTCATAAAGTTGGACTTTAGCCTTTTCCAACGAGGGAATGCCTATATCTTTTCCGGACAATTCCGTCTTCCCACCGGGCAAAGAGGCATCCAACAATATCTTCTCCAGACGGGAAAATTCTGCATTCTTCGGCAGCATGCCCTTCAATTCATCTTTGGTGGCACGGACAAAACGTTTGTTCATCCGGTCTACCAATAGCACACCGTCAGGAGTAACTTCCACACGCGCTACTTCCGTACGCAAGATAGGCATTAATAAGGATATTTGTACCCGCTCATGGGTTTTCATCTTCATAGTTCCCCCAACAGACATACTTCCCCCTTTTTACCGGGAATAGTCAATTGAAGTTTGGAAGTCAGATAGCTGGACACCTGAACATTCTTCTCCGAAGTCGCCAAATGCTTCGAGCTCTTACACCCGGCCAGCACAACTACAACCAACAATAGAAAAACTATTCTTTTCATTCTGCAATATATTTCTTCTTTTCTATTTTCTCTTTCAGTGTTTTCGATTCACTACCCATTTCCAATGCTTTCTTCCAGTATTTCAGTGCACCTTCCACATCACCGGTCATAAAATAGATATCACCGCAGTGTTCCACAACCACATCACTCTTTTCTTCGTCACTCTTCATTGCATTATCAATGTAGATACGAGCTTCTGCATAGTTGCCCTTCTCAAAAAGAATCCAAGCGTATGTGTCGAGATAAGTGGCATTGTTAGGTTCGGCCTTCACCGTCTTGTAACTCATTTCTTCCGCCTTATCCAGATCGCGGCGTTCCACGGACAAATAATAAGCATAATTATTCAATGTACCAATATTGGACGGATTATACACTAAAGCCGAATCATAGGCTGCGTATGCTTCCTTCATTTGTTTCTTGGTATGATAGATATCCCCCATAATTGAGTAGAAATTCGAGACTATTTCTTTCCGCGTGTCAGTCGTCACACGTTCCAGCGCCTTGGTACAAACGCTCAACACACTGTCCGGCTGTTCTGCTGATGATAGGCAATGGCTAGATAATAATAGAAATCCAATGCATCCGGAGTAGCTCAATACCCGGTTCGCAGACTTTTATAATCTGTTTATAGTCTTCCTTCTTTATCGCCGCACTTATCAGCATAAGACGGGCAGCTTTATTAGTCGGATCCAAATCAACAACCTGTTCCAGTACCGGCACCGCCTCTGCTTCCATACTTTTCGACAACAGATATTGTGCATAAAGCATCGGAACCTGCGGATCATCCAGATCTTGTTCCATCATCCGGTCAAACAAGGCGATCACTTCCGTACTATCTTTTACCGATGATTGTTCATTCTCCACAATCACCTGACGCATGACACTGATTTTTGTATCCGGAGTAACTTTCTTATTCAGCAATAACGTATCGAGTTGTTGCTGGTATAGTTCCTTCTGACCCGTCTGTTCATAATAAGATGCCATTGAAAAGAGAGCCATTGGATTATCCGGTTCTACTGACAATACCTTCTGATAAGCCTCATATGCTTCCTCTTTTTTTCCATTTTGAAGATATACATCCCCCAGTATCACCTGATAACGCATATCTGCCGGATATTCATTGACAAGACTCTCTATTTCCTGAAAAGCCTTCTTGTCATCCTTCATCTGAAGATAAATACGGAATTTCTCCATCGACAACTGTTCATTCTTACCTAAGCGTTTTTCCAGCCGGTTCAGTGTAGAAATTACATCACTGTACTTCTCCTGTCGTCCATAGATATCGAGAAGATTGAACAGAGGATCTTGCTTGGTCGGGAAACGGGTTACCATTCTTCAAGCAACGTAACAGCTTTATCCAACTCATTCTGTTGTTGATACAGACTCACCAGCCTTGACTATACCAGTAATTATCAGGTGCATAAGTCACAGCCTTTTCCAAGGCTGCCTGCTTGCGGCACTTGACGGAGAAACATATAATACTGGGATATTTCGTAAAGCGCAGAAGAAGCATTCGGGTGAATGTCCAGACAATGTTCCAACAACCCGAAAGCCGCGTCATACTCTTTCTTTTCTTTCATCCGCATGGCTTCCAGAAAAAAATAGTCATACTTACGCTGTTGCTCCTCTGTTAATTGAGAAGCCAAAACTTCTTCCTTCTGAACTTTTTTCTTTTTATCCTTCTTTTTCTTAACCTTCTTTGTAACTGCATTCGCGCCAAGAGCATATCCCGACACCATAACCGCACCTCCTGCTACACTCCCCACCACTTGCACAGCCATGCAGGAAGTAAGCAGCAAAGTACTTAACAACGAGAATAATAGTATCCTTTTCATTTTTTTCCTGTGTGACCGAAGCCGCCGGCTCCCCGTTCCGTTTCATCCAATACTTCCACTTCCTGCCATACGGCCTGTTCATGTTTTGCTATCACCATTTGTGCAATACGTTCACCGTCTTCAATCACAAAAGTTTCCGATGACAGATTAACTAAAATAATACAAATCTCTCCCCGATAATCTGCATCAATGGTTCCCGGAGAATTGAGAACGGTAATCCCTTTCTTGATAGCCAAACCACTACGCGGACGAATTTGTGCTTCAAATCCCTGTGGGAGAGCAATATATAGTCCGGTAGGCACCAGGCAGCGTTGTAGCGGTTCCAATGTGATAGGTTCGGAAAGATTAGCACGGATATCCATTCCTGCAGACAATTCAGTGGCATAAGCCGGAAGCGAGTGCTTCGATTTATTGATAACTTGAATATTCATAAATACACGTTTACTATATTAACGGGCGAAAATACACATTTTGAACTGAAAAATAGTTAAGTTTGCAGTTAAATAATGTACCGGCAACTAATTTGTGAATGGTAAATAACGAAATAATGATTAAAATGATGAATTGGAACCAATTAATATCTGCAAAACGCTTCGGAATGGAAGAGTTCCATGAAGAACGCCAGGAAAACCGTTCGGAATTTCAACGGGACTATGACCGCCTCATTTTCTCCGCCCCTTTCCGCCGACTGCAAAACAAAACCCAAGTATTCCCCTTACCGGGCAGTATCTTCGTACACAACCGGCTCACACACAGCCTTGAAGTATCCTGTGTCGGACGTTCGTTAGGAAATGACGTCGCAAAAGCGATTCTTGAGCGCCAGCCCGAACTGCAGGAGTCTTTCCTACCGGAAATAGGTTCTATCGTTTCCGCCGCCTGCCTGGCGCACGACTTGGGCAACCCGCCTTTCGGACATTCCGGCGAACGGGCCATATCTACTTTTTTTTCTGAAGGTAAAGGACAATTCTTAAAGGACAAGCAACCGGATGGAGAACAACTTTCTTCGATGGAATGGGAAGATTTGACACATTTTGAAGGAAATGCGAACGCATTCCGACTGCTCACACACCAATTTGAAGGACGCCGGAAAGGAGGATTTGCCATGACTTACACGACATTAGCTTCCATTGTGAAATACCCTTTTTCATCCAGTCTTGCAGGTACGAAATCAAAATTCGGCTTCTTTGTCAGCGAAGAAGAGAGTTTTCACAGAATTGCTACGGAACTGGGGCTTACTTTGCTCAACGAACACCCGCTGAAATATGCACGCCACCCACTGGTATACCTGGTAGAAGCTGCCGATGATATCTGTTATCAGATGATGGACATTGAAGACGCCCATAAATTGAAAATTCTCACAACCGAGGAAACTAAAGAACTGCTAATGGCATACTTCAACGAAGAACGGCAGGCGCATATCCAAAAAACATTCCATATCGTAAATGACACCAATGAACAAATCGCTTATCTGCGTTCTTCTGTGATCGGATTATTAATCCGGGAATGTACACGTGTATTTTTGGAACACGAGCAAGAAATACTTTCCGGCACATTTGAAGAAGCACTTATCAAACATATCTCCGAACGTCCGGCAAAGGCTTACAAGCATTGTGCCGAAGTTTCGATCAAGAAGATTTACCGCTCACGAGATGTACTGGACATCGAATTAGCCGGCTTCCGGGTTATCAGTACCCTACTTGAGTTAATGGTAGATGCGGTGACCTCACCCGGAAAGGCTTACTCCGAACTTCTAATTAACCGGGTCTCCAGCCAGTACAATATAAAAGCACCTGCACTCTATGAAAGAATACAGGCGGTACTTGATTATATATCGGGAATGACCGATGTCTTTGCTCTTGACCTCTACCGCAAGATTAACGGTAACAGTCTGCCTGCGGTGTAACGACTTTAGGAGTAAACGCCTCATCCTCCTCACAAGGCATTTTCAACGCATCCGGATGACTTTCAATAAACGTCTGGATGTGGCGCATGCGCTTGTCCTCCAATATTTCATCTACAGCAATCAGGATTCCGGTTTCTTCTACATCCCCAAACTCATAGTTGATAGCTGTGCCAAACATACGCATAGTGGGACTCAAGCTCATATAAGCATTTACCAACGGTGGAATATTATATCCTAATTTGCGAATCTCACAATTCAGGATCTTATAATCTTCTTTAAACGTATTCTTGCAGAACAACGCTTTCAGTTCTTCTTCGGAAGTTTCCGATTTTAACGGGTCCATTGGAGTCACCAGATGTTCTTTATCACAGAAATGCTTCTTGAGGAAATAAAGAATCATATCGCGACCGCGACGGTGATAACTGGGATACATGGTCACTTTACCAAAGAAGTATTTCACATTCGGCATGACAACAGTCAACGCCCCCAATCCGTCCCAAAGATTATCCAAAGCAAACAGACCTTTGCTTCCGGCACGGGTAGACTGGTATTCAAGCGTCACAAACGAGCGTCCCAATTCGATTGTTTGAGGCAGATATTCTTTAATAAAAGTATCCGAAAAATGGAACATGTGGGAAGTAGCCAGAATCGGCGCCCCTTTTTCATCAAAGCGCACATCTGTCCCGAGCAGATACCGATATCCCCCCAGAATTTCTTCCGCTTCCGGGTTCCATACAATTAACTGCTTGTAAGGATGCTCCATTGTGTCGTATTCATCAATATCCATTGACAAACCTGTCCCTCCACCGGCAGCACGGAAAGCTATCTCACGCAAACGACCGATTTCCCTCATCACATTAGGAGCGTTCAGGTGAGTAATAATATAAATCTGATTATTACTCTTATTCGTCATTCGTAAGCGTTTGTCCTCCGTCAACTCTGCCTTCAGCAGTTCCTTGCTTATCGGTTTAATAATATCTTCCATATTCCTTGTTATAGTTGTTCTATCAGTTACAGTTTATATACAATATCCTTTACGTATTCAGCCCACTGTGCAGGTGTTTTCGACTTATCGAAAGTCTGCCAGGGAATAGGTTTACCAAAGGTGACAGTAAAAGTTTTATGGCGGTTTTTAAACATTTCATCCGCAAGATACAACATAGCGATGTTAAACTTAATCCCCAATGCCTTACAAATATTGGCCAGATTGTAGAAGAAATCAGAATTCCTGCCGCCAAAGTGCACAGGTATCACATCACGTTTGTTTGTACGCTCTTTACCACAAATGTTTTTTTCCATTCCAGATCACGAATCACTCCGTTATAACGACGCGAGCACAGCCCGGCGGGAAACATGATCAGTTGATTATCGGACTGAATCCGGCTTCCACCATTTTCGGGAAGTCCTTCGCCTGCTTCCCTGTTTTATTAATCGGAATACAAAGCGGAGCAAGTCCGCGCAAGTTCATCAGCAGGTCATTTACCAGATATTTCACTTTTCCGTCATAGTGACGCCCCAGCACATAGCCCAGCGCAACTCCGTCTTGTCCGCCCAGCGGATGATTGGAAACGAAAGTATACAGCCCGTCTTTGGGAAGATTCTCAATGCCTTTCACATCTACTTTTGCGTCCAGAAAGTCCATACACGCTTCTAGAAAGTCCACTCCCACCTTGTCTTTCGATTCATCCAGGAATATGTTTATCTCATCCTGATGAACGATTCTTTTTAAATAAGAAGTCACAAACTTAGGGATGTACTTATAGTGCTTCGAAGCCTTCGTCCGAAGTATCTTATCGACATCAATCAAAAATAAAGAGTCATCAGTCATTCTTTTCAAATAAAAATGATGCCACAAAATTAGCGGTTCTTTTTTATTAATCGCAATAATTTGGTAGAAAATGCAGGAATTAAGTTCACATCGCAAAAAAACAACACCTAAAAACTATCAAATATGACCTAAAATCTATCCGCAGATAGTTTTTCCCCTAAAGAAGTTGGATTCCCCCCTACCGGACTCCGGGAAATGCTGTAAACTTGCATCATCGAAATTATTACAACGAATACTCACAATTTAAAAAGCAACGTATATGAAAAGTTTAAGCTTCAGAAAAGATTTAGTAGGAGTACAAGATGAACTACTCCGGTTCGCTTATAAACTGACAACCGACCGCGAAGAAGCAAACGATTTGTTGCAGGAAACATCATTGAAAGCATTAGATAACGAAGACAAATATACGCCTGACACTAATTTCAAGGGCTGGATGTACACCATCATGCGTAACATCTTTATCAACAACTACCGCAAAGTAGTTCGTGACCAAACATTTGTAGACCAGACCGATAACCTCTATCATTTGAACCTGCCGCAAGACGGTAGTTTTGAAAGTACGGAAAGAGCTTATGACCTGAAAGAGATGCACCGTGTAGTCAATGCTCTTCCTAAAGAATACAGAGTTCCGTTTGCCATGCACGTTTCCGGTTTCAAATACCGCGAAATTGCAGAGAAACTGAACCTACCGTTAGGCACCGTTAAAAGCCGTATCTTCTTCACCCGACAGAAATTGCAGGAAGAATTGAAAGATTTCCGCTAAACCTTAACTATATAACTTTCAAACTTCAAATTAAATAATTTATTAAATGTAGATTTTTAGTTGTGTCAATGGTTAAAGGCAGAAGTGATTAAGTACTTCTGCCTTTTTTTTC
>ENA-OQCK01000579-OQCK01000579.1-human-gut-metagenome-genome-assembly--contig:-NODE-579-length-18642-cov-18.334486_pt1 | contig 18642 bp, 25 predicted proteins | sample MGYA00242498_ERZ504578 | MGnify/ENA primary metagenome ERZ504578 (study PRJEB26092, sample SAMD00036229) | human gut metagenome | host: Homo sapiens | study: EMG produced TPA metagenomics assembly of...
ATATTTCCGTTTCTTTTTTTCCGGTTTTGGGTTTACTTTGTATCTTGCGTTATTCCATTCAGGGGGCGGGCTTTACCAATTTGGCTATGTTGTCGGGGGTATCCGAAATGATTGCCCGTATAATGGTTAGTCTTTATGCGGTACCAGCATTGGGCTATTTAGCTGTTTGTTTTGGTGACCCTACGGCATGGATATTTGCAGTAATTTTTTTGATTCCCGCATTTATATATGTGTATGGAAGAATAAAACGGATGCCACCTCAGGAATGGTAAAATACTAATTTAGTGTGTGAGGTGCTGAAAATATTTTTTTCGGCACCTACAGATAAATTTTCTGAGCAATAACTATCAGAAATTACTTTTCTTTTCTACAAAAATTATTTTTTTAGTTATAGGATGAACAAACTCTAAACTTTCAGCATGTAAATAAAGCCTGTCTGCTTTTCGTCCGTAAAGTTCATCTCCTCGTATAGGACAATGTAATCCTTCCGGATGGGCGGCATGTACTCTTAATTGATGTGTCCGTCCTGTTAATGGATAAAAGGCAATAAGTGTTCTTCCTTCTTGTTCGTTTAAAACCCGATACAGTGTGATAGCGGTTTTTCCATGTTCATGATCTACTATTTGTCTGGGCCTGTCAAGAGGATTCATACGGAGGGGGAGTGTTATAGTCCCTTCTTTAGAGGGAATCTTGCCATCCAATAAGGCAATATATCGCTTTTTTATCATTCTATTCTTGAATTGTGCTTGCAGATGCTGATGTACTTTTTTGTTTTTTGCTATCAATAACACACCGGAAGTCGCCATGTCCAATCGGTGGACTATCAGAGGACCTGTGGCATCTGGATAAAGTGTCTTTATATGTTGATAGACAGAGTCGATTTCTCCTTTTCCTGGAACCGAGAGCATTCCTGCTGGTTTGTTGACTACGACTAGGTAATTATCTTCATATACTATCTCTAATGGTATTTCATGATAATGTTTTTTCAACAAGGGGTTTTCTTCCACTTCCAGTCCTTGTAACATATGTTTCAAGATAGGTTCGCATTTCCCTTTACATGCTGGATAGTAGTATCCATGATGTCTTATTTCTGCTTTTGGAGAATCTCCCACCAGAATTCTGCCATGGCAATAGGTTTTAATTGATGCTTATAGGCATACTGGAGTAATTTGGGAGCAGCACATTCACCGGCTCCGGCTGGAGGAAATTTTTGTATAGTTTGTGCAAAAATACGACATAAATCTTTTGTTTCTCCACGGGCGTTTAGTATCTGAAACTGCTCAAATAGTTTTCGTTGCAAAGTGGCAGAACGTTTTTTTCTTTCTATCTTCATTGTTTCTATTTTTGTGATGAAAGTATCGGCCTCTGCTTGTAGTGAAGCGATTTTTTCTTTCCACATTTTTTCCATGCGTTTTAATTCAGCTTTTTGAAACTGGCTTTCGCGTATCATTGCAGCTAATTCCTTTGCGTCGGGAACTCCCGTCTTACGCCGGATTTCTCTGTTTTTTTTAGCGGATTTGAAAAATTCTTTAGCTTCTGTCAATTCCTGCTGGGACTGCATTGTTTCTTTTTCAATTTGTCGGAGCAAATCTATGTAATGGGGATCGTTCTGTGTCTTTTTAATGCGTACATTGATGGCAGATATATGTTCTTCCTCTATTTTGAAGAATCCTTGTGGTTGTAACAAATCATAATTGGTGGGACGAAGAAGGATGATGGCTTTTACTAGCCAATGTTCCTGAAAATGCGGCCAAATAACCTATTTTATTCTCGGGTGTTTGTACAATTAGGACGCCAAACATTTTTCCTTGTTGCAATTCTTTTTGCCATTGGGATTGACTTGCCAGATAGGCTTGTACTTCTTTAGTCGCTATTATGCAAAGTGGATGAGGGGTATAGTGAAAAGGATAAGTGAACTTATCGGGTAACTTTATAGCGGCAATGGAATTCTTAAAAAAATGTATCATAATTCGTTTAATATAGTTGATAATGATTCGTTCTTCTTGTGAGGTTATTATGCGGGCAAGTCGGAATGGATAATAAAGTTTTTGTTTAATTCCTGTAATACTTCAGTTAACTGTTTTTCAGCCTGTAACGGGAATATAGATATACGATTTAAGATTAGGATGATATCACGTTGAAAATTGCGGAGTTCTATTATTTTTATAAGCGTTTCTTTCTCTCTTTTTACCATATAATTCCCTTCAATTTTGTTCGTGTCTACATTGCTTTCTATTTTGAAACCGCTAGTTGTTTTTATGACGGTTATTTGTGGCTCTTCTTTTCGAATTGTGATTTGTCTTTCAGGATTTTCGTCCGAAAATACCAAAGGATATCCTACCAGCTGCATAATAGGCTTGGCGCCACTGAAGCGCATACGGCTTTTTTCTTCCCAATCATTAGAAAGTTTTTTAATACATAAAGTTAATGCGTGATCTGTTTCATTCATCTCGGACATACCTTGCTGAAAAGTAGTGAGTGAAATGATACGTCCTTTACTCCATACAATGCCGTCCTTTGATTTTTGTAAGTATGGATTAATGTTGTTGTGTCGGTCTATACGGTAAATAATCCGGCTTTGTGATTCGGAACTTCTTTTTTTTCTTTGTTTTTGGGTGAGAGTTCTTTGGATTTATCTAAGAGTAATGCAAGAACTCTTTCCCATTCATTCATTTTTTGAAAGGGAGGGAGTAAAGGGGGAAAGCCTATTTCTTGAATCAGACAGTCTGCTTTGCCAATGTAAGGAGAGAAATCTAGAGAGCATTCCAATTGTAATAACTTAAGATGATCGGCGTCAATGAACTGCTGTATTTCATCATTACTTATGTTTAGTTTTATTTTTTTCTGAAGTTGATAATGATGTGTTATAAGCATAATCAGAACTTTGACTAATGGTGAAAATTTGTCGTAATTATAGAGAATATGTTCTATGGCTGATTCCATTTTTTCATTTAAAGCATAAAGGGCAAGTAGTTGGGCAGGCATCATTCTGATGGAAGATAATCTCTCATAAATAAGTTTCGCAATGTTTTTTTTGACTCGATGGTGGAGTCGTTTAGTAAGGCAATGGTATAGAAGAGATTGAGCAATGCGTTGTCAAAGGTTTTAGTATTCATTCCTTTCAATGATTGAGAATAGAGATCAAGAGCTTTGCTGAGATCGCCTCTATATTGGTGATAAATAGCATGGTAATACATACCTTCGGGCATATCAGTAGAAATTTTTTGGGGAATTTCGTTGATGTGTCCGGGTAGGATATATTGGTAAAATGCAAATTCCAATTTATATTTTTCTCGGATTGTCGGTTCTATTTTTTCATTTTCAAAGTATCCGTTTATCATACAGGTTATGTTGGGATGAAGCAACCCTGATGCCCATATATATTTGTATTCGTGAAAAAGAGTGTCGATGATGTATATGGGAATATTTTGAAAAAAAGGCATCCATTCGGGAAAGGTTGGCATATGCATTAATATGTAGCGTAACGGTTCGAAATCAGCGTAAGAAGGGAGTTGACTTTTTAAATTTTTTCCTAGTACATAATCCTGAATGATGATAACCCACTCTTCTTTTCTCCAGTTATTTGAGGGAGAAAGCCGGGAAGAGATGAGGAAAGCTGGTTTTTGAGGACTTTTCTTCATATCTATAAGAAGTTGCAGCTGGATGTCAGCCTTCAACATATAGTGTATGTCTCGTGGCCCTTCTGCTGTTAAAGGGAATATTTTGTTTTCATCTTCTAGTTCTTTCAAAATACTTTCTATTTCTTCCGGAGAGAAATTGAATATTCGGCTTATTTCACGGATTTCATGGTAGAGGGCAAAAGGTTTGATTTTCCATGATAGATATTTCATTATTTGTTCTTTGTGATCAGATTTTGTAATATAATCTTTTTTTCTGTCTAATTTTATTTCCATAGCTACACTTTTATTTTGCGGTTTTATATTCTTGGGCAAAGATAGGTATTTTCTTGCCAATAATCTTTTTATGTTGTGCAAATTCACTATGGATGCTATACAACTGATTTTTTTTCTATTTTTGTCGATGATTTATAAGAAAAATTGGGTGTTGGTTTGTTATTTTGGATAAAAAAAGAAAGTAGGCATGAGAAAATTGTTGTGTCCGCAATGCAAAATTGCAGGGTTATACGTTAAAAATGAGAGGAAAGAAAGGTTGTTAGTTTATGTATCGGATGAAGGAGAAGTGGTACCGAGAAATTTGGAAGAGAATATGGAAGGGTTTGATTTAACTATTGTCTATTGTTTGGGGTGTTCGTGGAGTGGCTCTCCAAAAAGACTGGTGAGGAGGTAGGTATGGAAGGAAAACTTAAAATTTCATTTATTGGTGATAGTCACATTGCTTATTGGCCGTTTGAGTCTTATTTTCCCAAATGGGAATGTTACAATTATGGTGTTCCGGGGAAAGGGCTGGATTATGTGGAGATGTTTCATAAGGATGTTTCGGATAGTTATGTGGTTGTTCAATTGGGGACTAATGATATTTATAATCTGAATACAGAAAATATGGATGTTTATGTGGAGAGGTATGTGAAGGCGGTTGGTGCTATTTCTTCTCGTGGTACTTATTTATTCTGTATCTTTCCGCGTAATGATTTTATGGATGGCACAGCAGTGAACTGTTTTATAGCTTTGTTAAATGGAAAAATTAGAGAGAAGATAAAGGAAGAAACTAATGTTGTATATTTAGATGTGTTCGACAAATTGTTATTGAATGATAAATTGAATCCTGATTTGACCATTGATGATTTGCACCTGAATGGAGCTGGATATCGGATATTAGTTTATACCTTGAGAGATCTTTTTTTGACAGATAGATAAAGAGAGTATTTTTATGTTAGTAGGGATGAATGAAAATAATCATTGAATCTAAATATAGAAATAGCGATGAATATTTTATTAGTGAGTAATAATGACATGTGTCGTAGTCGTATGGCACAGAAGATATTATCTTCTTTTGGACATGGTATAAGGATATTTACATCTGGAGTTCTGCCGGGAAGAGTGATACCATCTTCAGTGGTAGGGGTGATGGAACAGAATGGATACGACTGTTCTCGTAAGAAAGCTAGTGATGTGGATATATATTGTCATCAGCCATGGGATTATGTGATTACTCTCTGTGAAGAAGCGAAGGAAGTGGAGGGTGATTTTAATAAGGAAGTGAAAACTGGAAGCATTTTTCTTTCGATGACCCGTTTCAGCATGTTTATGGGGATGAAACCGAATTGGAATATCGTATTTCCGAACTTTATGAAACGATGTATTGTGAATTATATGAGTTTTATCGGGATGAACTGAGTGAGCAATTATTGCCACGTTGTACTTGTGGGGCTAATACCTATTGTCGATGTGAGTGAACCAGTAGTGTCCCATAGATGTTTGGGCATATTGACGCATCCATTGGGCTTGAAGGTGATCCCTTCTTTTTCCAATAATTCTTTTTGTTTCTGCCAGCCGGGAACTAGTCTTCCTTGGCTGTTTACTACCCGATGGCAAGGAAGATGTTGTTCTTCTGGTGCATGAGATAAAGCTTGTCCTACCATTCGTGAACATTGGGGCTTGCCTATAAGCTGTGCTATTTTTCCGTAAGTAGAAACATTGCCGTAGGGGATTTCTTTTATAATGCTATATACTTCTTTATAAAATTGTGCTCTGTCCATTCTGTTTATTTATGAATGAAATGCTTGATAGTTGTTATGGGATGAAAAAAAATCATTCGCGGACCAGCATATCGCATTACTTCTCGCATTCGTTTCTTCATTTCTGGTTTATAACAATGTATGGGACAGTTGCGGCAAGTCTTTTTTTGTTCACCGAATGTACAATGCTCTAATCTGTTATGTGCATAATGCAATAACTGCTGACAGGTTGGGCAAAGCTCTTTATTGCCTTCCTTGTACCGACAATAAATTCGGATCATTTGTTCTGCGGTACGTTGTTCTCTTTCAATAATTCTCATCTGTAATGAAGTTTTTGTGTGAATAAGGTGCAAATATAGGACTATTTTTTCTTATTTTTGTATTCAATTAGTGTATAACCTTTAAAACAAAGAAATAATGGATAAAGTTGTTGTTAATTCGTACGAGGATTTTGAGAAGCTGCTAGGACGGCAGATTGGCATTTCCGACTATGTGGAAGTGTCGCAAGACCGAATTAATCTTTTTGCAGATGCTACCTTGGATCATCAGTGGATTCATGTAGATACAGAACGTGCTAAAGTGGAAAGTCCTTATCATAGCACTATTGTACATGGTTACCTGACTCTTTCGTTGCTTCCACATATGTGGAACCAGATTATAGAAGTGAATATCTGAAAATGATGATCAACTATGGTATGGACAAGATGAAATTTGGACAGGCTGTTCTAGCAGGTCAGAGTATTCGTATGGTAGCAAGTCTTCATTCTTTACAGAATCTGCGTGGCGTAGCCAAGGCTGAAATTAAATTTACAATTGAGATAAAAGACCAATCGAAGAAAGCACTTGAAGGCATCGCTATTTTCCTGTATTATTTCAATTGATTTTTTCAAATAATGTCTGAAGGAGAGTTAGGTGTATTTTTATCGTTCTTGGATAAATGTTTTTACCCAAGAACGATTGCTTTGTTTTGATTTTTTTAGACGCGTATATATCCTTTTGGAGAAGTTAAGGATTAACAAAATTAATAATGAAGCAGAATAGGTATTTAATGATCATCTATAAAATGAAAAACTTATTTTAGGTTGTTTTTCTCTAAATAATAACACAAATGATCATATATTTTGCCATCATAGCTTACTTCGGCTTGATGGAGAATGCCTTCGTATGCAAACCCCATTTTCTCCAAAACACGTTGTGAACGTTTGTTTTGAGGATAACAATTTGCACTGATCAAAGTTAATCCTAGTTTGTTGAAGCCATAGTTCAAGACAGCAGAGGCGGCTTCAAATATATATCCTTTTTCCCATTGGGCTTCGTCTAGCCAATAACCTATCATTCCGGTATTTGAATTCTCTCTCTTAGGGTCTGGTAGAATTCCTATAGCTCCTATCAGAAGCTGGTCTTCCTTTCTAGTGATGGCCCATGTGTTTTTTTGTGGTATAAATATTGTTTGAAGAATTTTCAGAGATTCTTCCAGCGTGTCATGAGGCTTCCAACCAGCATTATTTCCTAGGTTGGGATTCTGGCAACAGTTAAAAACAGCTTCTGTATCATTCTCTGTAAAAGGACGTAAAATAAGTCGCTCAGTTTCTATTACATGATTTCTCACAGGAGGGTATTCCTGCTTTTTTTTGTAAACACACTCTATCCGGTTTCCATCTGGATCTAGTACCACACTTTCAAAATAGCCATCTCCTGAAATGCGAGGTTCACCTACGATATGGTATCCTTTAGTACGTAGCTGTTCCGTTAGTGATAAGATAGCTTCTTGGCTTTCAAAAGAAAAAGCTAGATGAGTCAATCCCAATCTGTTTTCTTCTATCGGAACATTTTGCACGTCAATCCTACTCATCAACTCTAATGTAGCACCACTTTCAAATGAAATGAAGTAAGATTCAAAACCTTTTTGGGAATTAATGTATTTTTCATTACTTGTTCCGTTAAAGTAACGAGTGTAAAATTCCCTTAATTTTTCCAGATGAAATGTCCAAATGGCGATATGATGTATTTTCATGAGTGATTATTTATTCATTATAGATATTTTCTTTAGTTCGTTTTTATTCTAAATAAATCATCTTTTTGGTCATTCCACCATCGATGATGATATTTTGTCCATTGATGAAGTCATTCTCTTCTTGACATAAAAATAAACACATACGTGCTATGTCTTCCGGTTTGCCTACTCGTCTTGATGGATGTTGGGCATGATCTTCTGGCGTAGCCGTTCGTAATCATTGGTCTGAATCCATCCCGGCGAAATACAGTTTACGGTGATATGAAAGTCGGCAAGGGATAAAGCAAGTGCATGGGTCAGTGAATAGATTCCTCCTTTGGAAGCCGCATAGCTTTCGCTTCCCGGTTCGCTCATTAAATAACGGGTGGAACAGATATTGATAATTCTGCCATACGGGTGATTTTCTGCTTGGGATTTGCGATGTAAAGCTAATGTGCGTGAGGTGATAAATACAGGTCGCAGATTGATGGACAAAATTTTATCAAAATCTTCCACGCTGGTTTCTGTGATGGGAGAAAATTCGCTTATTCCGGCATTGTTGATAATGATGTCCATATCCCCCCACTTTTTAAAAAGTTCGTGCATACAGTTCTCAAGGGATTCTTTATCTCTTACATCGGTATGGTAGAAAATTGCTCCGGTCTCTTTGGCTGTCTGTATTCCTAAATCCTTATTTTTGTCACAAAAGGCGACTTGGTATTGTGAGTTGCAGAAAGCTTTCACAATGTTTTTCCCTATGCCATCGGCACCTCCTGTGATGAATGCTTTTCTAGGAAGTTTGATCGTATTGTCTGTCAGGTCCTTTGGTTGAAGCTTGATGGAAATCGTTTTCTTCTTTCCTTGTTTACGTTTTTTTTCCCATGCAGCCTTTCGGGCTTCATATTGTTCGTATTGTCTTTCTATATAATTGTCTGCCATAAGTTTTGAAATATATTTATCGGAATGTTATTCTATTGTTTACCATAAAATTAACAGCTCCATATATTATTATTCCAATAAATTGTGCTGTAAATTCTTTGATCCCTATTGCTTCTATCATCAGTATCACAAAAAGAAGTTGTATGCCATAGGCAATACCGAAAGCGGTACAAAAGAGCATTATTTGTTGCCAAAGACTGTTTTGGGGATTGCTGGAAGGAAAAATCCAATATTTGCTCCATATAAAATTATGGGTTTGAGCGATGAGATATGCCATAATATTTGCTACTATATATTTTCCTTTGAATGAGAAGTAACTCATCACAATCCATATCACTAACATGGTAATAAGATAATTTAAGGTTCCTATTGTAGCAAAACGAACTAAACGTACTGATGCTTTCATCCTCTTTTTATTGGTTTGTTTTATATGGTGAATTTGGGTGCAAAATTACTAAAAATATGTGATTTTAATGCTTGTATAATAAAAAAGAAGCCTACTTCTCTTAGTTTCTGTTTTAATGTTGTTCAGTATTTTTTCAAAGAAAATTTAAACTGGCTTTTTGCAGTTTTGTTCTGAATTTGAAGTTCAATTGTAATAGAGGTGGACTTTTTTAGGGAAAGATGGGAAGAAATGTTGAAAAGCATGGTGGAAATCCGGAGAAAGTGTTGATGCAAATATGTTGATTTTATGATAATCGGACAATATATAAGGCACACTTTTATATCATGCAAAATAATAGCATTTTATAGATGTACCTTATAAACTGTCCGATTGTAAATATTCAAAATCTGTGATTAATGAATTTCGATGATTCTGTTCACTTTGGCTTTTTCTTCAGGAGTGCGTTTAGGCAAATCAATGGTCAGAACACCGTTGCTGGCATTGGCGCTGATTTTTTCCTTAACCACATCTTCAGGAAGAATCAAAGCTTGTTCGAACTTAGAGTAAGAAAATTCACGACGTAAATATCTTCTGTTGTGATGGTCGTCCTCTTTTGTTTCATTCTTTTTCTCCATTGAGATCACTAGTTCGTTGCTTTCGCTGATGTGGATATTGAAATCTTCTTTAGTCATACCCGGAGCAGCAACCTCTACTTTATAATCTTTGTCACTTTCAATGACATTAATTGCAGGAGCGGTAGCGTTTGCTCTTGTCAACCATTCATTATCAAAGAAATCGTTGAAAATACTTGGTAACCAATTCTGATTGTTATACTTTCTAGTCGGCATCATAATTATAATCTCCTATATTTTAAATTGTTACTAGACTGTTTTTGAATCTTTTTATCTTGTCGTTTTTGGCAATACACTGATGTTCTTGCAAAGTATATGCCTGATGGCAAAATGTCAGCCGGAAATGAAATGAATTTAAATCTGTGAAGATAATTTTAATGAATATCGAGATGTGTTTAAACCTTTGTAAAATTTGTTTGCAGTTGAGAAGCAAGGCAAAGTGATAAAGAAAGCCATTTTGTCAGCAAATGGCAGCTATTATTTATGTCTGTATATTATCTTTGCATCGTTTTATAAAGATAACCATTAAAGAAGAAAAGGAAATCATGTTGGCATATACTTATATTAAACAGGGAAAATTTGAATTGATAGAGAAACCGAAGCCTGAGTTGAGAGACTCGCGTGATGCTATTGTGCGCGTCACTCTCGGGAGTATTTGTACCAGTGACTTACATATTAAACATGGTGGTGTGCCACGTGCTGTTCCCGGAATAACAGTGGGGCATGAAATGGTGGGTATTGTGGAGCAGACAGGACGTGATGTTAAATTAGTCAAACCGGGCGATCGAGTTACCGTCAATGTGGAAACCTTTTGTGGAGAATGTTTTTTCTGCCGGCATGGATATGTGAATAATTGTGCTGATCCTAATGGGGGATGGGCCTTGGGATGTCGGATTGATGGGGGGCAGACGGAGTATGTTCGCGTACCTTATGCTGATCAAGGCTTGAATCTCATTCCCGATTCCGTGAGTGATGAGCAAGCTTTGTTTGTAGGAGATATCCTTGCTACAGGATTTTGGGCTGCTCGCATTTCGGAGATTACCGAAGAAGACACGGTGCTTGTCATTGGTGCGGGATCTACGGGAATCTGTACTTTGCTTTGCGTGATGCTGAGAAAGCCGCAGCGCATTGTTGTTTGTGAACAATCTTCTGAAAGAATTCGGTTTGTTAGGGAACATTATCCGCAGGTAGAAGTTGTCACTCCAGAAGAATGTAAGGAATTTGTATTGCAAAGTAGTCCACACGGTGGTGCGGATGTAGTTTTTGAAGTGGCAGGAGGGGAGGATACATTTCGCTTGGCATGGGAATGTGCGCGCCCTAATGCTGTCGTTATTTTGGTGGCTCTTTATGACCGTCCTCAGATTCTTCCTTTGCCGGATATGTATGGAAAGAATCTGATCTTCAAAACTGGTGGCGTAGATGGTTGCGATTGTGCTGAGATACTCCGCTTGATAGAGATGGGAAAAATAGATACCACTCCACTAATTACACATCGTTTCCCGCTAGATCAGATAGAAACGGCTTACCAGATTTTTGAGAACCGACAGGATGGAGTGATAAAAGTAGCTGTGGCAATGGAGGCTGGAATGTAAATTAAAAGCAATGAAATAGTATAATATAAGAGTGTATGCCTATTATTGAAATATCATCATTGACACATCCCGGAGTGGATGTTTTCTGCATGTTGACGGAAGCTCAGTTACGCCAGCGTATAGAACTTGGGAAAGGGGTGTTTATAGCCGAAAGCCCCAATGTCATTAGTAGGGCTTTGGATGCAGGATATGAACCTCTTGCTCTTATGTGTGAGCGTAAGCATATCTCTGGCAGTGCTGCTCACATTATCAAGCGTTGTGGTGATGTGCCCGTTTATACGGGTGATAGAGAGTTGTTGGCTACGTTGACTGGCTATGTTCTGACACGTGGTGTATTATGTGCTATGCGTCGTCCGGTGTTGCCCTCTATGGAAGAGATCTGCCGGGATACCCGGCGGATTGTAGTCATTGACGGTGTGGTAGACACTACCAATATCGGGGCGATATTCCGTTCGGCAGCTGCTCTTGGGATAGATGCTGTTTTGTTGACACGCAATTCTTGCGATCCGTTGAATCGCCGTGCGGTAAGGGTGTCTATGGGTTCGGTGTTCTTGGTTCCATGGACATGGTTGGATGGTACGATTGGCGATTTGAACAAGTTGGGTTTCCGTACTGCTGCCATGGCGTTGACTGATGATTCTATCTCTATAGATCATCCATATTGGCGGCTGAACCTCGGTTGGCTATTGTGATGGGAACAGAGGGGGAGGGGCTTTCTTACAAAACAATCGCTGAAGCTGATTATGTAGTCCGTATCCCTATGGCGCATGGAGTGGATTCGCTCAATGTGGCTACTGCAGCTGCTGTAGCCTTTTGGCAACTTCGGATTACAGACTCTTGAAAAAGATTTAATGTATGATTAAGTTTGTTTTTGTTTTATTGATTGAATATACAAATCAGAGACTCTGTAAACAACGGAAAATCCGTAAGTCAGGCATATCTGCCCGATATTTTAGAAACAATAAAGTAAACAAAAGTTATATAGGATATAATGGGATGCCTATTGTGGGAAATACATTTTGCTTGCGTTTCCCTATCTATAAAGAAAGAGGCAGTAAAACACCAGACCTACCCCCCCGATAGATACTGTATAAGCTGGTGGATGAAGAAAGTCCTGTAAGTAAGATTTGCTTTTGCAATATTATTGTACTTCGTCCTCATGCGATGCTTTCTAAGGGAAGCGTTGATGCTGCACATCATGCTGTACGTTTATTCAATACGTTCCCGAAGCAATTTTACATCAGTTGGAAAATGCATCAGGCTTTCATAACAGTTGGCATCTGTATAGATTGTCTTAAAATTCTTTATGTATGGGTTCCAGCTATTAGTGGGGGCGGTAATTTAGCTGCATCAAAGATTCGTAATCTGGAATGTCCCAGTTACGGTCTAAAAGATTATGGATGCGGTAAATTTATCAGAAAAATACATATTCCTTGATCTTCGTTCATGGGAAATCAACATTGCGCGGACAGCCCGTCGTCTTGGTGTGTCCCGTAATACGGTACGACATCTCCAATCCCTAAGCTCCGAGGAAGTCCTTCAGCAAAAAGAACGGCATTACAAGCTCCATGCCTACGAGCAGGCCGTCGCATCCCTTCTTATCAGTCTCCCCTCCATTTCCAGCAGTCGTATTGGCGACTACTTGCGGGAACATTATCCGGACTTCCGCACGTCTGCGAGAAGACCGTCCACAATTATGTCCAGTTCATCCGGAAGAAGCACCACATTCCTCCGGCCAGATATTTATCGGCACCACTCCCCCAAGGAGTGGGAGCCCAGTCCGTCATATACATAACCCTTAACAGCAAACATTATACATTAATTATATATGAATACCCAAAGCTTTACAAACGGAACAAGCCGCCTGTCACGGGCTGTACGGCGACTGGAATACGGGACACATCTTTGCTATGAGCTCAGCACTTCCCAATTTTCTGACATGAAAGTCAGAAGACTCACCCGCCAATACGGTTTTTTCGGTTACAGCATCTATCGGCATCTCGTGAACGAGACACTCCACAACGGGAGTTACCTCCTGCTGTGGTGCGAGGAAACGGCACAGTACTGGAATGCCTCTTTGGAAAATGTCACAAGAATTGTCAACGGCTGCATACAGGTCGGCCTGTTCAATGACGAGCTTTTCAGGAAGCACTGGGGCCTGACTTCCGCCGACATACAGCGAACTATATGGACCATGTCAGGTCCTGTGGCATGCTCTCCCGGTATCCTGGTATCCCCAAGGAGTCCGAACTTTCGGCCAGCTGATGTATTATCCACTTTAAATATAAAGCTTATGCCAAAAACAACTAAAAAGGTTTTCACCTATTTTAGGTTCGAGACCGATCATTTCTATGATACGAAAGTAAAAAGACTAAAAAATAAATTTGGAATGGAAGACTGGGGGGTGTTCCATTTCATTGTAAACGAGATCTACCGTGTCGAGGGATGCTACAACTGTAATTTGCAAATTTTCTTGTGTCTTTTTTTAGAAAAGTTAAATATGCCACTGAATATACCAGTAACTAAGGCTTTACAAGTTCGTTTCTCGTTCCTGTTGTAGTCTTAAAATAGTCTGCCTGTTTTCTAACCGGTAGCTACTGTCGGTAAAACTTGATGACTTTACATCGATAAAGCAATCGGTCAAGCAGAGCATTGGCAAGGATTTCATCATTTAATGTTTCTACACATTCTGTAGGTGCCTTGTTGGTTGTAATGATGATGGATGTCTTCTCATGCAGTGTGTTTATAAGATTGAAAAAAGCTGTAGCTTCCTTTCTTTTCACAGGAAACAGCATGATATCATCTATTGCCAGCAGCTGTGCGCGCAGAATCTTGTTATAAGTCATCATGGCCGGAGTTGAGATATCTTTAAGCCTGAGACAATTTACGATATCCTCCATTGTCATCAGGTATGCCTTGTAACCGGCCTTGACCGCATCAAAGACAAGACCGGCTGCCAGAAATGTCTTTCCGGTTCCTGATGGTCCTATCAGGATCAAGTTATAAGTTTCACGGAACCATACCAGTTCACGAAGCTCCTTCATCTGCCGGCGGTCTATGCCTCATAAAAATTGTAGTCATATTCGTCAAGATCATGTTTCCGGGGCAGACGTACCGCAACAAGTCGTCTCTCGTAGTCTTTCCTCTCTTTCATTTCAACTTCGGTACCTAATACCAGGGACAGGAATTCCGAGTAGGTCGGTTTTTCTTCCTGTGCATGATGCAGAATGCTGTCCATGCGGTTTGCAATGTTATAAAGCCGCAGACGTCTGGCGTGTTCTTTCAATTTTTCACTTTGTATCATTCAAAAAACTTGTTATATTGGTTTATATCTGTTTTTTCAGGATGACAGTCCGCTGTTTCCGGAATGGATGTCGGAGCTTGGATAGTCATCCCGTCCATATTGTCCTTGCTTCTGTGGATTGAGCCGGATATTTCCTGCACGGAAAGGCTGTTGTATATGTTCTTTTCCAGACAGGTCCGCAGGGCTGCTATCACTGTTTCTTTGCCGTATTCGGATATCACATGAAGCAGCAGTTTCATATTGTCCCTGTAATAGCGCGGCTTTTCCCTTTCCAGATTCCGGAGCCACAGAATAACGGTGGGGTCATCTTCCGTCCGCTTTCGGATCCGGACCTGCAAGTCATTCACACTCCATGTCTTGTCCTTATGATGTCTTTTGTCACATACATTTTTCCCTTTTCCGGACACAACTCATGCCTGCATATGAGTTTGCCGCTCTCTTTGTCGTACAGTTCGATATATCCGTTATTCTCAAGAAGCCACACAACGGTGTTCCGGTTTCTATAGGTGCTGGAGGGTACACTGTAGTAGTTGGTCCGGTACCGTACCGTATTGTCCTTGCGGACATGATACTCTTTCGGCTCGTCTTTGGGGGGGGCACCGGTTCTCCATAGTATGGCAACAGATATTTCCGTTCAATCTCAAATTCCTCAGCCGGAACTAGGCGTGTGGTTCCATGTATCTTGCCGTTTCCTGTTTTTTCCAACCATTGCAGGACCTCGGTGTTAAGGACTTCCAGACTGTTAAATGTCCGTCCGGCAAGAAAGTTACGCTTGACATATTTGACCACATTTTCCACTTTTCCCTTGCTTTCCGGGTCAGCAGGACGGCAGAATACGGGCTGGAAATGCTGCTCGTTGACAAAGGCACGGAACGTTCTTGTCAATATGAGGTCACCCAGGTTTTCTCTGACCAGCAGGACTTTGTCCTGGTCATAGATTATCCTTCTCGGCTTCCCTCCGAAATATGCGAAAGCCAGTTCATGGGCATATACGGCTAGGGCTGATGTGAAAGGCGTACAGGAAAAATACACGAACTTCTGTTTGGAACGGCTCATCACCATGACAAAAAAATAAACTTTGACAAAGTCGTCCCTGTATGTGGGCATGCGGCTTTCTCCGAAATCCATCTGGGCATATTCCCCGTAAGGGGTATCCGGCATTTTCTCATAAACACGTTTGGAAAGGCCCTCCTTGTCCAGATTATACTTACGACGTACAGTTTCCACAAAATTGTATACGGTTTTCCCGAAGACAACAGGAAGATCAGGATACTGTTCCTTCATCCAGTCATGGAATCTGGGGAGGCGGACAGGAACCTGTACCGGGAAAGAACGTCACAGACATAACTTTCGTATTTGTCAAGTATGCGGGGATATCGCCTGCGATGCTGCAATTTTGCAGTCAATGTGTCCTCATCCATTTTCAAGTACCGGCGCACCGTACTTCTATGCAGACCAAGCTGGAACGCAATCTGACTTTTGTTAAATCCTTTTAAATATAATTCTCTTATTTTGTACCACATGATGACTCTGTTGTTTGATTGGTGTCTGTATGCGTCCTTAGTTCTGTTCATATCATTTATATTATTGAAACGCAAATATAGACATTTTTAGGAGGCATGATGGCATATTTCCTTTTTCTAAAAGGACATGGGGCAAAGATACGGATTACAACTCCATACTTGTCCGTATTAATATTTTAATTTTAAAATTGTTTGATATTTTAAAATTAAAATATTCTGATATTAAAATGTTTTTAAATTGAACCGTCAGCATTCTTTTGAAAAAAAGAATATCCATTGATTTTCCACATAAGATCAAGTGTGGGTTACAGAATTAGGTGTCTGATATTTTTAATGATAATATAACATGTATGGGTAAATAAATATCATAAAACAACACCTGCATGACTTCATGTACAGGTATTTATGACTAAAGTTTTAATATTTCAACATTTTGATATTTTAATGTTTTAATATTAAAACACTTTAATGTATTGACATTAAGTATTGGATGGATATATTGAATGGCTATTTTTTTTAAAAGTGACACGGCAATTTAGAATGTATACCTATCGGATTCGTGGAAAAAGAGGACCATTCAAAATAATCCTGCCCGCTTCTTTTGGTTCCTTCTTGACGCTACCAGGCATGTCCGGTTCTCCGCCATCATTTTTAGATTACCAATATTTTTATTCGTTCATGGACAGGAATGTTCATGCGCATTTCTATCGGCAATCTGATCATTACTGGCGGTATCCGCTTAATGAAAGAATACTGTCAGGTATTGTTCATTTTCTTTTTTTCGGGAAGATTATGCAGAAACAGGTGTTGTACTTTTCTTGATTTTCAGAATCGGTTTGATAAAGTCTGCCGTATTGTCTTCCGGTTTGTCCACCGGCCACTTGCCGATAGCTTCCGAAGGAATCTCTTACAAAATGGCAATGCCAGTGTCTTTCCGGATTTCTCCGTGTCTTTCAAGACCTGAAATCGGTGCACATCCGTATCTGCCATATAACCTTGCAGTTTGTTCCTGTATAGACATAATATATATCCGTTTTTCTGTCACATATTTTTTATATTCATTTCATTTCGCATGGTCTTTTTCTTTTCTTGGAAAGGCTCTGCCCGAGAAATTCCATTTTTTTTTCCTTAAAAAATAATAAAGAAGAGCAAGCAGGGGTAAGCGTCTTCGCGATTCTATCTTGTCGCCCTTTTTTCATTCTTATATTTTTGCTATGTATAAAAATGAAGCATTATGGATTTAGCAGCAAATCGATTTGGAAAACTTGGAAACATTTCCTTGAAGTATTGAAAGTAGACTACAATTGTTCTTTAGCCGATGTTTGCCGCGATCAGCATACCACTTTTGGTGGTATGAGTTCCTGGATGTCCAGACGGGGCTATAGCGTTAAACAAGCCAAGGCAGATGTAGTCCGTGATTATTATGGCGGCGTTGCCCCCTCCCAACCGACAACTTCCTTTCCTTCATTCACTCAAATAGCACCCGCCATGTTGTCGGAAGAAGAGTTTAGTCTTGCCGGGATCACAATCACCTTTAACAGTGGAACCACCATTTCGTTCAAACGGGCCACACCCAGTGGTGTTATTAAAATGTTGCGCGATTACGAAAGAAAGGAGGGAGATCCATGTATTCTCTAACATCAGCCAATCGCTACTATCTGTACCAGGGCTTTGTTCGTATGAACCTTGGCATTGACGGTTTATTCAAAATTATACGATCGGAAATGAAGGACTTGTCTCCCGTTTCCGGAGATATCTTTTTATTCTTTGGTAAAAACCGACAAAGTGTAAAAATACTGCGTTGGGATGGCGATGGCTTTCTTCTGTACTACAAGCGCCTCGAAGGTGGAAGTTTTGAGTTACCGACATTTAACCCCAACACAGGTAATTACGAGATTTCTTATCAGGTTTTGTCTTTTATCTTAAATGGAGTTCATTAAAGTCTGTACGGTTGAGAAAACGTTTTACGATCTAATACAACATTCTGATTATTAGTTGTTTGTTCTAAAGATATCATCCGGTTTATTTGGCTAATTTGTTGATTTTTTATATCTTTATGCCATGAAAAAGGATGAGATCATAGAGTTATTGAAGGAACAAATCAAGGGATTACGAGATGACAACAACAGACTCTTGGACCAAATAGATGCTTTGATAAAGGAGGTTTCTTCCCTTAAAGAGGCACTCCTTCAAAAAGGCGAATCTCTTAGCAAGCAACAGCGCCTTACTAAGGGACTCGCCAAACTTGTATCCAACACATCCGAACAGCAACAGGCTCCCCAATCTGCCATATCCGAAGAAGAGCGGCAGAAGATAGAAGCGGAAAAAGCAGATAAGCGTAAAGCAAGAAAGAACAATGGGGCCAAACGTGATATGCATTATGAGATGGAGGAAGAAGAACATGTCGTTTATCCCGATGATCCCGATTTTGACATCAATAAGGCCCGGTTGTTTACCACTGTTCCCAGGATATGCGTCCGCTATGAATGTATACCCATGCGCTTCATCAAGCATGTCTACAAGATACACACCTATAGGCAAGAAGGTCGCCTGTTTGAGGGAAAAACACCGGCTTCGGCCTTCTTGAATTCCAGCTATGACGGTTCATTTATTGCCGG
>ENA-OQCK01000580-OQCK01000580.1-human-gut-metagenome-genome-assembly--contig:-NODE-580-length-18616-cov-3.036833_pt1 | contig 18616 bp, 19 predicted proteins | sample MGYA00242498_ERZ504578 | MGnify/ENA primary metagenome ERZ504578 (study PRJEB26092, sample SAMD00036229) | human gut metagenome | host: Homo sapiens | study: EMG produced TPA metagenomics assembly of...
GAGGAGCATTGATCGCGTTAAGCACGCATAGGCAGCAGAGCGCGCTTTTTTCTGTATGATATATTACATATAATAGAAATATCACGTAGTGGAAAAGTATAGTCTTAAAATATGTAAAATTAAGTTAATTTTAAGATTTAAAATGACAGTTTATGTGATTAGGTGTTATAATTATGCCGTAAGATTGCATATATTCATCTAGCCAATGAAATAAGGATATGTGACTTACGTAGCGAAATTTCTCTCTCCTCCTTTGAGAAGCAGAAATTCGATTCGGAGTGTTCGTAGGAGAACTATGAGCACTCTTTCATTAAAATAAGGAAAAACGACAAAACGGTGCGCATAGATTATATACAATGATACAAGTACGTTGGAGGTTTAAATATGGATGATAAAAGAAGAACAGCCGGAAATGATGAAGATATTGATTTATCCGGTATGATCAATGAATACAGTCAGGATAATGAATTGAGAAAGAAGATTGAGGAGCTGAAAAAACAGAAGGAAGAGGAGAAAAGGATCTATGCTTCCAAGCAGGAGTCCTCAGCAGCAGGCAGCAGCATTTTTGACAGTATCAGCGAAACTGGTACCTTTAAACGGCCGGAAGCGGTAAAGCAGGGTGGGATTCCGGATATCCGTGTGGATGACACACAGCTTGATCAGACGAGGGTAGCTTTGATGACGATCCTGCCTATGATAAAACACTGGTTATCATGAATAACAGAAACAAGGCATCTTCCGCAGATCAGACACAGATTTTCGGTGAAGACCGTACTGCTGTGTTCCACACAATGGACGCACAGGAATATGATGACAGTGATGTGGAGGAAGAGGATGCAGAGGAAGAAATTTATGAAGAGGATGACGATGATAATCTGCTAGCCCGCATAAAAGAGAAAAAACAGCGCAAAGAGGAAGCAAAACGCAAGCTGGAACAGGATGACGATGAGGAAGAAGATGAAGACGATCCTGGGAAAAGTGCGAAAATGAATAAAATCATCACCTACGTAATTATCGGTATCGTGGGAATCTGTATCATTGCCGGCGCATTTTTCGGTGTGAAATATGCCTTGTCAAATTCCTTGGCGGAAGTGATGATAAGGAAAAGACAACGGATAAAAGCGGTACTGGTTCAAAGGATAAGGAACAGAACGAAGGCAATAAGCAAACGAATACCAATCCGGGTGATGACGAGGATGAAGAGAAAAAGAATGAAATCAAGACCAATCAGGCAGAAGCGGCTCAGCTGCAGAAACAGCTGGATCAGTATGAATCTCAGCTGAAGGATGTGGAAAAAGATCTGGCGGCTGCAAAAAAAGATAAGGAAGCTGCGCAGAGTGAACTGGATTCGTATAAGGAATTATTTAACAATGCAGTATTGTTGAAAAAGCAAGCAGAGGAATTATATACTTTATTAACACCAGTTAATGAACAAAATACTTATAGGAATAGTGATAATCCAGAAGAAAAAGCCAAATTCGACGTTGCAATTTATGAGACAGCATTAAAAGCATATAATGACGCATGTGCTAAGTACAGTGTTAGCAGTTATAATGAGCTGTATACCAAGAGTCAGCAGGCAAACAATGATTACAATACCAAGGCGCAGGCAGCTGAACAGAAAAAAGTGCTGCCGAAAGCAGTATCAGCTCACTGGAAAGCAGAAAAACTGATCTTGAATCTAAAATAGCAGATACGACTACGAAACTAAATGCATATAACTAACCGGCGGGATAAGCCGGTTTTTGTTACTGCTCATTACAACTCTGCAATTGCATAAGGGAATTCTGACTATGGTATATAACAGCCATGACCTCTGTTATTGTGCGTATGCTCCTTCAGGATCTGGCTGAGAAATTGTATCGTTTTCTCTACCAGTTTTGTAAGGTAGTCATTATTAAATTGTCATTTTTTTGCCGCAATGCTATAATAGGTTTACTTTGTTTAGGAATGGAGGGAAACAGATGGAGAGAATTTCCGCTTTTCTGCACCGTAAACTTGATAACTTCACACTGGATGAATATATTATTATGTTCGTTGTGTGTTCCATATTCCTGCCGTTTGAATTCCCATTGCTGGCGATTGCCGGTGTACTTCTTTACCTGTGTGCAACAGGAAGGATGAAGGGAATCATTCAGGCAGTGCCAAAATCAGGATTTATGATAGTATTCTGCTTACTGACCTCTGCAATTGCATTTATCAGCGGTAATCTGCTGGGCGGTGTCTGCGGTATCGGAATCCTGCTGCTGATGCTGTTTATATTTTATTTCCGCACTGTTATCAATAAGCGCTTATTCGAGTTGCTGATGGACGCCTGCTGTATCATTTCCCTTTTCTGTTTTGGCTGGGCGATGATGGAATATTGCAGAATCATAGACGTTTAAATTACAGCTTTCTTCAGCTGAAGGTGGAAAACAGTCCGAGGACCGTATCAATTCAACCTTTTTCAATGCAAATTATTATGCGATGATGATTGAATTTATTGTATTGATCTGTGTTTATAAAATGATGCAGGTGAAGACTCTGCGCCGTATTGTATTTTACGTTGTTACCATCGTATGCAACCTGTTCGCCCTATATCTGAGCGGCTCCAGAACAGCATGGATTCCCTTCGTGGTGACCATTCCGTTTATGTTTTTGATCAATAAGCGGTTTATCTATTTCACCACATCCATGGCGGGAATTGGCGGTGCCGGTCTGCTGTTGCTGCTGGAACCAAAGCTGATGCAGCGGGCAACGATTTTTCAGGATTTCGCAAAACGCAGTAATATATGGGAAACGGCAATCAAGGTATCCAGGCGCATCCGCTGCTTGGAGAGGGACCGCTGACCTACTTCCATATATATAAGCAGTATCACGGACATCCAACCCAGCATGCGCACAGCATCTATCTGGATCCGATTTTAAGCCATGGTATTATCGGTGTCATTCTGGCAGGTATCTACTTTGCAGGTAATCTGAAAGAAGTATATTTATTGTTAAAGCGTAGAATTGACTTACGATTGTTTTCTTTAATATCTGCATTCATACTCACCATACTGATTCACGGTATTCTGGATTACACGGTTTACTGGGTACAAACCGGTCTGCTGTTTTTGATAGTTTTATCTGCATCCAGTATGTATTTTCACATGGAACAGCCATATGATATACACGAGGAACATTGATTCCTCTTTTTTATATCCATTATATATTTGGGCTCGCTTTTCATTTTATTATTACACGAATTTTTGCATCTTTTCTTATATGGCTATTCTGAATTTCCGGCATTAAGTTTGAAACCCATTATTTCTAAGAAGGAATAGTGAAAAGAGATGGCAAAGGTATTTGACTTTAAATACCTGTATGACATCTCTAATGTTTATACATACTTATTTTATAAATTATCAGATACAGCAATTGATGGAATGGACACATTATTTATTCGTATAACGGATATATCCGGTTGCGATTAGAGCCGAGCGATACAATAAGCTTCTTATCTGTCATTTCTTTCAGTATCTGCCGTGCCCGAGCCTCATTTATATGGAATGTATTGGCAATTTATCACTGATTATCGACATTTATCGTCGATTTCTATATATATCGCAGATTATCGCTATGTATCGCTGAGTATTTTAAAACGACACTATCAATACTCTGCTTAACACTATTCTACATTTTTCCATATCTATCCATCTCGTTTTCATTTACAACCATGCAGGATTGCGTTATTTTTAATATAGAGAAGTAGGTGTTGGATATGAAATGATAATACGTGCGGATGATTTCGGATTTAGTGAAGCTGTAAACTACGGTATTTTGAAGGCATTCCAGGGAGGTCTTGTGAAAAACATCGGCTGATGAGCAATATGCCTTATGCGAAACAAGCCTTCGATATGATCAGAGAAGAAAATGTCACGTTAGGACTTCATGTCAATCTGATTCTGGGAAGCCCCTGTGCCAGACCGGAACAGATTCCCTCACTTTTGAATATGGATGGGAAGTTCCTATCCTCCCGCGTCAGAAGAAGAGAAATGGAAGAGGGAATAGATAACTTCGTATATGAGGATACCGTTGTGGAAGTGAAAGCACAGGTGGAACAGTTTTTGTCCATCTGCGGCAGATTACCGGATTATATAGATGCTCATGCGGTATGCACAGGGACAACAGAAAAAGCCATCTGCGATATTGCGGATGCTTATGGAATCGATATAAAAGGACATATTGAGGATACCCGCTGGCAGGGGATACAGACAGATTACACCAACACAGAGTTTTATAAGCAGAAGCTGCCCTTTGTGCAATTTTTTAAATCCTATCTGAACTACAGTGACCGTATCAGTCTGATTGTCTTTCATCCGGGCTATCTGGATTATGATGTGATCCGTACATCATCGCTGACTGTAAACCGCTGTCTGGATACTGCCTTACTTTGTGATGCTGAAGTTAAAGAATATCTGAAACAACATACATTGTTGTCATTTAAGGAGCTGTAGGTAACATGGAAGACAATTTGCGTAAGCTTGTGAAAGAGAATACGATACATGAAAAGTATAAGCTGAACAATGCTTCTCAGCTGGGGACACAGCTGGGACTCAGCAGAAACTGGATATCACAGTATCTGAATGAATACTATAATGATGGAACATTTATCAAAATAAATACCCGTCCGGTTGTGTTTCTTGACCGGGAGGCACTTGAAGAAAAATATTCCATACGGGTGGATAAGAACCTGCTGACCTCTTTTGATGAGCTAAGATCAATCATTCAGGGACAGAATACATCCGATTTTGAAAAACTGATCGGTCAGAAGGGCTCTCTGCGTGATGTTGTGGACAAATGCAAAGCCAGTATATCCTATCCGCCGCACGGACTTCCGACACTGCTGTATGGACCAACCGGAACAGGAAAAAGCAGCATTGCGGCAATGATGTACGAATATGGTATCAATCATAAAATCCTCAAGGACAACGCTGCCTTTCTTCATGTAAACTGCAGCGAATATGCAAACAATCCGGAGCTGATAACCGCAAACCTGTTTGGTTATAAGAAGGGAGCCTTTACCGGTGCGGAATGTGATAATGTAGGGATGATCAAGGCTGCGGAGGGTGGTGTCCTGTTTCTGGATGAGGTTCACTGTCTGCGTCCGGAATGTCAGGAAAAGCTGTTCCTGTTTATGGATAACGGCAATTACCGCATGCTGGGAGACAACGAGCATCAGTATCACAGTACAGTGCTTCTGGTATTTGCGACAACCGAGGATCCGGAAACGGTGCTGTTAAAAACGCTGCTGCGAAGGATTCCCGTACGTATAGAAATACCGTCGCTGGAGGACCGCGGCATCAAAGAAAAGACCTCAATCCTTGTCGAGGCACTGGATATCGAAGCGAAAAAAATGCGCAGGAATATCACCATCAGCAATACTGCCTTCAATGCACTATTGAATGCCAGATATACAGGGAATGTCGGTGAGCTGTTCAATGTTGTACAAGCAACGTGTATGAATTCACTGTTTCACAACAAAAAAGAAGGAGTACTGGAGATTCATACGCTGAACCTGCCGGGTAAGATTATTTCCAATCATCACATTGATCGAAACAGCATTTTATTCGACAGGCATCAGATGCTTTCACTGGATCAGCTGAAGCAGCATGCATCCGACAGTCTGCCGCAGACCACATTGTTTGCGACACTGCTCGGACACCTCAGGGATCTACAGAATAACCGTATTCTGATGCCGAAGTTTATCGAGAAATGCACCGTGGATGTGGAGCATTATTTTAATTCGGTTCTTTTTGATAATCAGAATATCAAAGACCCGACGAATACGTATATTATGAAGTCACTGAAGGCTATTGTGGAAATGATTTCGGAAAAATACGGGTATTCCTTTCAGACAAACGAGATATATTCCATGTCCCTTATGATCCGTGACTGTATGCAGTCCTATAGAGAGATGGAGGAATATTTTGATACCTTTTCTGAGGAATGTGATAATTTTACCGGCATCATAGAAAAGAAATTCATGCGGGAATATGCCATTGTCTCGGAAATCAGCGAGGTGCTGAAGCTGCATCTTGACATTGAACTGCGCCCTTTTATTGCGGCGATTTTCACCTTAATCATGCATATGTATCACCGCAGCAAAGACATCAATAAACGTATCGGCATCATTCTGGCACATGGCTATGCGACTGCCTCCTCCATAGCGAATGCAGTAAATCAGATGCTGGATCAGTATGTGTATGATGCCATTGATATGCCGCTGGATACGACTACGGAAACCATCGTGAAAAAGCTGAATGATTTTCTGAGAAAGCGGGGAGAATATCGCGATCTCGTATTGCTGGTTGATATGGGCAGTCTAAAGGAGATACACAGGGGAGTTTCGGATATATCGCGGGCAAATGTCGCCATTGCCAGTGATGTCAGTACAAGGATGGCACTGCAGATTGGAGACGCACTCCGTAAGGATGTACCTTTGAAGAAAATTTTTGAGGCATACCGGGAAACGTGTGACATGCATGTAGAGATTTTGGAAAGCAAGGTACGGGAAAAAGCAATTTTATGTTCCTGTGCCACCGGTATCGGAACTGCGGAAAAGCTGAAAACGATACTGGAGGATTCCCTTCCGAAAAATCTTCCTGTACGTGTGCTTACCTATGATTATTCAACATTGCTGGAGAACCGCATGGAGGATGATTTCTTTGACCGCTATGAGGTCGTATGCATTGTCGGTACACTGAATCCCAACATTGACAACATAAAATTCATACCGGTGGAAGAGCTGATTATGAACAATTCGTTTGATGTTTTAACGATTCATTCAAAGACCTGCTCAATGAGGAAGCAATGGAGCAGTTTCGAAGAAATATCCTGAAAAATTTTTCCCTGTCTAATATCATCGGAAATCTGACCATCCTGAATCCGGATAAGCTGCTCCGGCATGTCGCAGATGCGATTGACCGACTGCAGAAGGAAATGAACAGGATGTTCAGCTATAATATGTGCTTTGGTCTTTATGTGCATGTCTGCTGTCTGATTGAACGTCTGGTAACCGTGAGGGGGCTGAGGATTATGTGAAAAGCTATGCGGAATGCAGTCGTGAAATGCAGGAGTTTATTCTTTGTATAAAAGCCGCATTTGAAAAAGTGGAAAAGTATTATAGTGTTTCCATCCCGATTGAGGAAATTGAGTATATCTGTATCTATATTCGAAACATGCAGTAGGCGCCAGGGGTAATCGTCCCGATAATTCCATCCGTTTTCATTGATTCCTACATGGGCGATTACTGATAACTCCTAGTGTTAAGTTTTAAAATATAGTGTCCTTAATTGTTGAAAAAGCCTGTAAACAAAGGTTTTTGAAAGATTGGCATGGGAATTGCTGGAGGAATGGTGAAGCAGAACAGACGCAGAACTCATCATGCGTCGGATTCTGACATGCGAAGGAGGAAATGTAATGAGTATTGTATTGGGCAGAGTGGATTACCGCCTGCTGCATGGTATTGTGGCAACCATGTGGGCACCGCAGTCCGGCGCTCAGCGGGTGATGGTGATCGATGACCGTACGGCAAATGATCCGATCATCAAGGAAAGCATGCGACTTGGAAAGCCTGCCGGCATGGCATGCTCGATCATCACTGAGGAAACAGCCATGAAGAATTTCAAGGCAGGGAAGTATGATGATCACAAGGTATTTGTGGTATGCGAAGATCCGGGGGTGTTTCTAAGACTTCAGGAAGCCGGACAGAAGATTCCGAGAATCGTCATCGGTATTACCCGTGATCGCGATAGCGGAACGAAGGTCAGCTCCAGAGCTTCTGTGAAGGATGAGGAAAAGCCAATTTATAAGAAGCTGATGGAAAACGGATGCGAAGTGGATGTGCAGTTCACAACAACGGATAAAGCTGTAAAGCTGTCACACGCAATGGAATTGTAGGAGGAGAAAAAGGATGGAATTATCAATACTACAGATTGTCTTTATCACACTGATTGCGTATCTGAAAATGACAGATACCGTAAACAACACAGCTGTTTGCATTCAATACGATTATCTGCGGCTGGCTCACCGGTCTGGTTGTGGGAGATCCGACAACAGGGTTGAGCATCGGAGCTACCATGCAGCTGATGTCTATGGGGGTCGTGGCAGTAGGCGGATCCTCCATGCCGGATTATCCGATTGCGGCCATCATGCGACAACGATTGCGGTTACAACAGGAAAAGGCATGGAGGCAGGTCTTGCCATCGGTCTTCCGGTTGCCATGCTTGGGGTAAACTTTGACGTTATTTACAAAATTTTCAACGGCTTCCTGATGAGAAAGGAAACATCTCTTATCGAAGAAGGTAAGTTCCAGTCAGCACTGAATATGATTAAAATTTCACCGGTCTTCTATGGTCTGTGCTCCGCTGTTCCGGTTCTGGTTTGTATTGTCGCAGGACCTACAGTTGTCAATGCGATACTGGATTTCATGCCTGCCTGGTTTACCACCGGCTTAACGATCGCCGGCGGTGTTCTTCCCGGTGTCGGTATGGCGATGCTGTTAATGTATATGCCGCTGGGAAAATACTGGTCCTTCCTGCTGGTCGGCTTTGTGTTGGCAGCTTATCTGAAGGTACCGGTGCTTGGTATTGCGGCAATCGGACTTGCAGGGGCATATGAAATTTACAAAAATCAGATGAAGGCGGGAACTGCAGCTGCAGGTGCTGTCGCAGGAGGATTGGAAGATGAGTAAGGAAAAGGTTTTAACAAAAAAGGATTTGCGTAAGGCAGCATGGAGATGGCTGATTGGTATTTCCACATTCAACTATGAAACACAGCTGGCACCTTCTACATTGTTTTCCGTATATCCATGCTTACGGAAGATGTATCCGGATGATGAGGATTTGAAGAAATCCTGTCTGAATTATATGCGTTACTACAACACCATGCCGTGGATTTCACCGTTTGTGATTCGGTGCAGCTCTGGGTATTGAGGATGAAGGCGGTATTTCCTCACTGGATGCAGTCAACGACTTCAAGGTTGGTCTGATGGGACCGCTGGCCGGTATCGGCGATACCATTGGCTGGGCAATGATACCTACAATTTTCGGATCCATTGCGGCAAGCATGGGAATGGAGGGAAATCCACTGGGAATCTTCCTATGGGCGGCATTTACCTTTGTGTTCCTGGTAGTCCGTATTCTTCAGTATGAGTGGGGATACGGTATGGGTGTCAATGTTATCACCAAGTTCGGTAAACAGATAACGGTCTTTACCGAGGCCTGTTCCGTTCTCGGTCTGACCGTGGTCGGCTCTCTGGTTGCGACCGTCGTAAAGCTCAGCACCGGTTTGCAGTTTAAAAACGGAGATGTCGTCATGAAGGTTCAGGAGCTGATTGACGGTGTTATGCCGGCACTTTTACCGGTAGCTGCTGTAGGAATTATATATTACTTCATGAAGGTGAAGAAGGTGAAAATGACCTGGATGATTCTGTTCATCATCGTGGCATCCATGATCGGAGCTGCCACCGGCATCTTCACAGCCTAGAAAGAAGGGACTGATATTGAAGGCTGCGACCTGTGTCGCTGATATCACACCAAAATGTGCCGTTCATTTATGCGGTTATGTCGGAGAAGCCAGAAAATATACTGCAAAGGGGATTCATGATCATCCCCTTGCGGTTTCTCTGTTGCTGGAAATTGACGGTGTCCGACTACTCTTTATCAGTATTGATGTCATCACATTGGGTGGAGAAAAAGCGGCAGTTATAAAAGATAAGATACAAAAAATACTCACAATTGAAAATGATCATATCATTATCAGTGCAATTCATACCCATTCCGGCGCAAACGGACTGGATGATATGACAATGTTCGGCACACCGGATAATCCGGAATACTTTGCATATGTCTGTGAGCAAATTACCGGCAGTATCCAGCATCTGGAACAGCAGCTGTGTGAGGTGCAGGCATACATTACAACAGGAAAGGTACACGGATACTACAGTAAACGGACGGATAAACATCTGCCCTTTGAAGACCATGCGGCCATCATTACATTCATACATGGAGATACGGTTGTCGCTGCCATGTGCAATTTCAACTGCCATGCGACCGTTCTGGGTGTGGAGAATATGCTTGTGAGTTCAGATCTTGTGGGAAAGGTGCGCTCCCTGATGAAAGAGGATCTGGGCGTTACCCCTTATACCTTTACCGGCGCCAGCGGAGACATCAGTAACCGTCAGTACCGGCAGGGAAATGACTTTGCGGAGCTGGACCGTGTGGGAAGCGGTATTGCAGAAATTCTGCGCAATATGGGGCCATATGAAAAGCTGGGGCTGCATCATGTGCAGACAGTAAGCTATGATCACACTGTCTCCTATGATAACACATGGTATTTTAAAGAGTATCAAAAGGGTATACGGGATGCAGAAGAGGTATTATCGCGTAAGAATATTTCACTGGATGAATGGAAGCTTGCCACCTCGGAAAAAACACTGCTGGAAAAGAAGCTGCAATGTGAGAAAGTGGAATTTCATGTGCGTGGAGTTGTTCTCCATCTTGGTGATCTTACGATCGTCACCTTTCCCGGAGAGCTGGCGTCCACCTTTGGCTTTCAGCTGAGAAGAAAATGTAAAACAAAGCATTTTCTGTTGATTGGCTATGCGAATGATTATCAGGGATACTTTATGGAAGCACAGGAATATGGAAAAACATACGAAACAAAAGCAAGCAATACACCGGTTGGGGAAAGTGAACGGATTGCTGGCGAGATAGGAGATTTATTATGAGAAGGTTTATTTTTGCATCACATCATTATCTGGCATACGGACTAAAGGATACCGTGGATTTTCTTACGAATAAGGCAAAGACGATCTACGATATCAATGCATATGCAGAGGATAAGGAACAGAATCTGGAAAGCAGGGTAAAGGAGCTGTTTGATACATTTGATCCTCAGGATGAGGTCATTGTGTTAACGGATTTGCTGGGGGGAAGTGTGTATCAGAAATTTTATCCCTATATCAGTGAGCGGGTGCATGTTTTATGCGGGATGAATCTGCCCATGGCGATGAGCATGGTTCTGGCGCAGGAGGATGTGCCGTTTAGTGAAAAGCGTATAAGCGAGATACTTGAGGAATGCAAAAACCAGATCGTTTATGTAAATACCTTACGTTGTGCTTCCACTATGGATGGTGATGATGAATAGCATCCGGCGGCTCTGAGGTTCTGCTTCAGAGTCTTTATTTCCGTTATGGCATTTGTTCAAAAGGACGGTAAACGGTGAAAGGCTTCAGAAAGGAGGTTTGTTATGAAGGTAATGGATGTTATACAACTGCTGGAGAAGGAAGGAACATGGATAAGATCTGATTTTAAAACACGGGATCACCTGCTGCATGGAAGCGAAGATGCACAGATTCATACCGTTGGCGTGTGCTGGGTGGCGACCACGCAGGCGATTCAGGAAGCCGCAAGGCATAAGGCGGATATGATCATTACGCATGAAAACCCGTTTTATCAATGCTCAACGCAAATACATACGGCTGCATATGAAGCGGCAAAAAGCAAGCGCAGGCTGCTGGATCAGTACGGGATCAGTGTATACCGCTGTCATGATGTATGGGACTGTATCCGTACCTACGGTGTTGCGGATCAGTGGGCGGCCCTGCTTGGCTTCCCGTTTGAACAGCGTCCACAGGCTTCCTATTATCAGGCTGCGGATATTCCTGAAATGCGTCTGGAGGATCTGGCAAGGCATACCTGCCGTGTATTGCATGGTGATCATGAGGATGGTGTATATGTATTCGGGAATACGGATATGCATATAAGGCGTATTGCCATCGGAACAGGTGCTGCCACCGATTTGTATGAATTGCTGCCGCTTCACCCGGATGCGGTCATTGTCAGCGATGATGGGATTACAAGCTATGATGCGGCGCAGTATGCACTGGATCATGGTATTGGAATGGTAGTTGTTAACCATGCGGCAGTGGAGCGCGCCGGACTGAAAGCATGGTGCCCTGGCTGCAGGAGCGCATGAAGGATGCGGAAGCTGTCTGGTTACATGACGGTTTTCATATTCATTATTATATGAATAAGGTTGGGTGTTGACCAGATGGAAGCGAACAGGATCACGATACCGAATTTTCGCAGAGTAGCGGGAAAAACAGCGGATGGCAGAAACATCAGGAATCACATGCTGTATCGAAGCGGTGCTCCAATACCGATCACGGTGCAGGATATAACGGAATGAGAGAATGCGGTATTCGTCATATCGTTGACCTGCGAAGTGATGAGGAGTGCTGTGCCCATGCCTATCAGCTTAGCGATGCGTTTGTATCACATCATATGTCTGCGTTAAAGACAAGGGACGGACTGGAGAATTTTATTTTTTATGCTGATTGATAAAACTCAACTGTCGAGGATATAAAAAGGGCAGCTTCCTTTATACATGAAGGATATCGGATTCTGCCGTTTCACAATCCTGCATTGGCACTTCTGCTAAATCTGATGGAAACGGATGATGGAGCTGTTTTGCTTCATTGCAGCTCCGGCAAGGACCGTACCGGTGTACTCGCGGCACTTCTTCAGAAAATGCTTGGTGTAAAAGAGGATGTGATTATGCAGGAATATCTGTTGAGTAATGCGTATATTCTACCGGATACTCTGCGTCATGCGAAAGAGCTTGGATTTCAGGGAGATACCAGAGATATGCTGGTGCATTGCTGCAGTGTACATGAATCGCTGTTGCGCTCCTCCTTTGATGAGGTGGAAAAGCGGTATCCGGGCTGGGAGGAATTTTTTGAAGCTGAATACGGTATGAGTGAGAAAAGAATCAGGAATTTAAAAAAGCGTTATCTGGAACCATAAACATAGAAAAGGAGTGATTTTATGCTGATACAAACGGTAATTGATCATATAAAAGAGTATCATAAAGGAGTATTTGAAGGGAAGCAGATTGATGAGCAGACAACAAGGGATAAGGTTCTGTATGGAAACCCTCATCAGGAATGTACAGGCATCATCACCACCTGCTGGGCAAGTGTGGATGTCATAAGAGAAGCGGCAAAGCGCGGCGCAAATCTAATCATTGCACATGAAGCCTTGTTTTGGAATCACGGAGATCATACAGACTGGCTGCAGGAAGAGAACAACCAGTCCTTTCTCGCAAAGAAGAAGCTGCTCGATGAGGCGGGAATCGTTGTCTGGAGAGATCATGACTATATTCATTCCGGCATACCGATGGAAGATGGCAGCTATACTGATGGTATTTTTTATGGTGTGGCGGATAAACTGGGCTGGACGCAATATATTACAAAGGATATTCATCATCCATTGCATTTCACAATACCAAAAACAACAGTCAAAGAGCTTGCGGATTTTCTGATTCAGAAACTGCAGCTAAACGGTGTAAAAATCATAGGAAACAAGAACAGCACAGTAGAAAAAATAAGGATTCCCTTTCATATACTGGGAGATGCCAGAGATTCCATTCAGGAAGCTGATCAGGAAAATATCAACTGTTATCTCACCATGGAAGTAGTGGATTTTACACTGGCGGAATACATTCGTGACAGCAGTATGCTGGGCATGGATAAAGCGATTATCGGTATGGGACACTTTAATCTGGAGGAACCGGGTATGGAATATATGATAACGTATCTGCCAACCGCTATCAAAGCAGATATCCCGTGTGCATACATCCAGTCCGGGGATATGTACGATTACAGAACACGATAGCACAGAAAGCACATACAGAAGCTGCATAAATAAAAAACGAATAAGGTAGGGACGCCGGTTTTTTCCCGATTATGGGTAAACATAAAACAGGGAGACTTCAACACGATTGTATTATCAATAGAAGTTGAAGTCTCCCTTTTGCAAACACCCTAAAGTAAGAAAGAACCAGGCAACGGCACCTATCCGTTTTTGTATGTAAATATTTGAACACTGCGTGGTCTATTCCCTGGCACATGCGATTGCTGTCACGATTAGGATGAAGCTTTCTTGTGTGTAATTGCGCCATCCACCACCATGGGAGTAATAACAGAACATACTATCTTTTTTCCAATCCTGTTCCCTTCCATCTGAGAAAAGGTCTTTTCTGATAAACCACAAAACGAAAGGAAACAGCCCTTCTATTCCTCACTGCTTATCTTCATGCCAAAGCGCTTCCGGTATTCCAGAGGGGGATAGCCGACTCTTTTTAGAAACAGCTTTGCAAAATGAGTCGTATTGTCATATCCCACCTGAGAGGAAATGGAAATCAGGGAATCACTCGTATTGATCAGCATCCATTTCGCTTCACTGATTCGTCGGTCAATCACATAATTGATTGGTGAGATTCCATAGGTTTCCTTGAATTTATGGGAAATATAATCACTGCTGATGTGAAAATGCTCTGTCAGTTCCTTTAACGTGATATCGGAAGCATAGTTTTCATTTATATAGAATAGGATATCCTGGGCAAAGGTTGACTTCTTTTTCTTCCTGTCCGTAACTGCATTTTGAAAGATATGAAAGTAAATATGTGCCAGAGCATTTGCCAAGGCGTTACAAATTGCCGCAGAGGACTGTGTTTTCTGTTGTGAAAACATTTCCAGTGTTTCAAAGATATCCGCAATGATTTTTTTATGTTCTCCGGTATGTGCATACGGCTTTTTATCCAGTGATAAGAAACAGTCCGCAGCTTTTGCATTTGCCATTGTAAAATCGGTAATGGCGCACGTCCAGCAGGAAATCGGATCCTCATAATCGGATGTAATGGAATGGATACAGCCCTTATTCACAATCAGCAGATCGCCTTCAGAAACATGAAAAATCTCGTTGTTAATCTGGTAGCTTGCTTTTCCCTGTGAAAAATATATCAGCTCGGTTTCCTGTTTATGTACATGGTAGGGATAGGACAGTGTGCATCATTGAAGCTATGGGACAATCTGGATATGATCGGCTCCTTCGTAAAGACTGGGGTGGATTGTTTTTTTTCGTTCAAAATATCAGATAAGAACATAGGACACCTCCAAATTTAGCAATATAATTTTTTGAAAAAGCAGGATAGTTACCTGTATTACCCTTTTATTATAGAAAAATGAATGAAAACAAGCAAGATAATTTTTGATTTCAACGGAATAGACAGTTTCTTTTTTTTTCCTACAATTCCTATAATTTCTATATAAAGGAAAGGATAAGGATATGTCAAAAATCAAGAGGAATGGAACAAAGCCGCAAGTATTGTCTGCCAGAGAAGCAGTGGAGTATATTGCGGATCAGGATACGGTGGCAGTTTCCGGTGCAGGCGGTGGAATCGTTGATCCCTATGCACTGATTAATGCCCTGCATGAGCGGTATGTGGAAACTGGCTGTCCGAAAAATTTAACGCTGTGGCATTCTACCGGATTGGGGGATCGAAATGACCGCGGCATGTCACCACTCGCCTGGAAGGTCTGGTGAAGCGTGTGATCGGAGGACATTGGGGACAGTCACCAAGACTTGCGGAAATGGCAAGTGAGAACAAGATTGAAGCGTATAATTTTCCACAGGGCATCATGGCACAGCTGGCAAGAACCGCTGCGGCAGGACAGCCGGGAATTCTCAGCCATGTGGGTCTTGGGACATTTATCGATCCCCGAGTAAGTGGCGGTAAGCTGAATGAAGTAACGAAGGAAGACCTAATCAAGGTTATGAACGTAGATGGAAAGGAATGGCTGTATTATCCGGTTGTTCCGTTGGATGTTTGCCTAATACGTGCAACGACTGCGGATACAGAAGGCTATGCATCCATGGAGGAGGAAATTACCTATATCGATGTTCTCCAGCTTGCCCAGGCGGTTCACAATAACGGAGGAACGGTTATCCTGCAGGTAAAACGGCTGGTAAAAGCAGGTACCCTCATCCGAAAAGCGTAAAAAATTCCAGGCTTCCTGGTGGATGCAATCGTTGTGGAGGAGAAGCAGGAACAGTTATATAACGGTTCTGACAGGTTCTTCTCGGGAGATTATATCGCCGATGACAGTGCGGTGACGATGCTGCCGCTTGATCAGCGAAAGGTTGTCGCAAGAAGAGCACTGATGGAGGTTCGTCCGGGATATGTTGGGAATGTCGGTGTCGGAATTGCGGATGGAATCGGAAATGTTGCACGTGAAGAGGGTGTTCAGGATGCCTTTACGTTAACCGTGGAAACCGGACCGGTCGGTGGTGCTACGGCACAGGGAATCTTCTTTGGCGCAACGGTCAATGCAAGAGCGGTGATGGATATGCCTGCACAGTTTGACTTCTATGACGGCGGTGGTCTGGATGTGGCATTCCTGTCCTTTGCCGAACTGGATGAGAACGGGGATGTGAATGTTCATCATTTCAATGGCAAAATTATGGGAACCGGCGGCTTTGTCAATATTGTTGCAGGAAGTAAAAAAGTGGTACTGTGCGGAACCTGCGTGCCGGTAAGCTGTTAACAGAAATCAAAGATGGAAAATAACAATACAGCAGGAAGGTAGATTTGAAAAGCTGATAAAGAAGGTCAGCTCCGTGACCTTCTCTGCGAAGCAGGCGGAAAAGCAGAAACAGGAAGTTATCTACATTACAGAACGAGCTGTGTTCAAGCTGATGAACGGTAAGGTGGTTCTTACAGAAATCGCTCCGGGAATTGATGTACAGAAGGATGTCATCGATCAGATGGGCTTTGTACCTGAGATTGCAGAGGATCTGAAGGAAATGGATGCACGTATTTTCAGGGAAGAAAAAATGAATATCTATAACGAATTTATCAATCAGTAAATATGAATGGGCTGTGCATAAGTCATATGAGGTCATAGTCGGGTTCTATGCCTGGTATGCATAGGATGGAGTCAGTTTTTGATTACATAACAAATTACAAAGGAGAAAAAACATGGCAGAAAAAAAAGAAATCACAAAAGTGGATATCCCTTTAAAAATAGGGGACAGCGCAGTATTTGAAAAAACGATTACGGAAACAGATGTCGTACTGTTCGGCGGCTTGACGGGCGATTACAGTCAGATGCATTTCAATGAGGAATACATGAAGAAAACAATGTACGGCACTAGAATCGCACACGGTATCTTAACATTCGCAATCGGATGTACAGCATCCACAAAAATTCAGGAACAGGTAAAATCACCGGTCCCTTCCGCATCCTATGGATACGATAAGCTGCGTTTTATCAATCCGGTATATTTCGGAGATACGCTGACCTGCAGATATACCGTTGACAGAATCGAAGAAGAAACAAATAAAACGTATTCAAAATTGGAAATCTTTAACCAAAAGGGAGAAATCGTTGTCTTTGCCATCCATATTCTGAAGTTCTTCCCTTTGGAAGAAAAGTAAACCGGGAGGCGGAATATGAAAATAGTAATGTTAGGTGCCGGTGCTTTGGGTAGTACGATTGGCGGAACTCTGGCGATGGGCGGAAACGATGTCCATTTCGTTGATATGTGGCAGGAGCATGTGGATCTGATCAACAAAGACGGTCTGCATATGACAAATGAAAAAGAAGACTGGTATGTCAGGGTGGACGCAAGAATAACTGCCGATACGATCGGTGAGGCGGATCTGGTCATTGTCCTTGTGAAATCCTTTGCGACAAAGCAGGCAGTGGAGCAGTTAAAGCAGACGAATGTTATCGGAAAGAACACCCTGGTCATGTCCTTACAAAATGGTTTGGGCAATGAGGAAACGATTGCTTCTGTCATCGGCTCTGAAAATGTCATCAGCGGTAAGACGTATGTTGGCGGCAGACTGATTCAGGCGGGCTATATCTCCGCAGGCGTACAGGGGAAATGGACCTATATCGGTGAATTGAACGGAGAAATCACGGACCGCATTCAAACGGTATGCAACGTATTCAATGATGCAGGGCTGCTGTGTGAGGTAAGTGATAATATCAAGGGTCTGATCTGGGATAAACTGCTGATCAATGTTGCGGCAGGGGCCTTGTGTGGAATTACGCGTTTACCTTACGGTCCGCTGTATGAAGAGGATTATATTAAGGATGTAGCGGTAGCCGCAATTCAGGAAGGAATTCAGGTCGCAAAGGCAGCCGGTGTCGTATTGAAGAGTGAAGATCCGCAATACCCATGGGTTGCCGCAAGTGAGGGACTGCCGGGAACGTTTAAAACCTCTATTCTGCAGTCTCTGGAATTAAAGCGTCCCACAGAAATTGATTTCATCAACGGCTCCATTGTGGAATGGGGGAAAAACACGGTATTGCAACACCGGTGAACCAGACGCTGGTAGCCTGCGTAAAAGGAATCGAAAAGTATATTTTAAAGTATGAACCGTCATTGAAAAAGGGGTAGTGCTATGGCAACATATGTAGAGCATACAGCATGTAAGGTGAAGGATCTGGACTGGTGTGTGAAATTCTTTACTGAGGTATTTGATATGCCGATCAGACTTTCTCTGGGTGAGAAACCGAATCGTAAAATCTGGCTGCATGCCGGAATTCAATTGAATGAGGATATCACCTTTGACGAAAAGGAAGGCAGACTGGATCACATAGCTCTTATGACAACAGATTACGACAATGTTCATGAGAAGTGTCTTGCATGGGGCTGCACAGTTCTTCCTACAGGGGATAACTGGCTGAAAATGCCGAATGGCATTGTTATCGAGTTAAAAAGAGGAAACAACGAGG
>ENA-OQCK01000581-OQCK01000581.1-human-gut-metagenome-genome-assembly--contig:-NODE-581-length-18532-cov-2.776256_pt1 | contig 18532 bp, 31 predicted proteins | sample MGYA00242498_ERZ504578 | MGnify/ENA primary metagenome ERZ504578 (study PRJEB26092, sample SAMD00036229) | human gut metagenome | host: Homo sapiens | study: EMG produced TPA metagenomics assembly of...
AAGAGGAAGGCAGGTTTTCCCTGGATTCTGAAGAAACAGATAAAAGACGGCGTGAAATGAAGAAGAAGCTTATGGATCTGTTTGAATAAAATCAAAAAATGACAAATGACTGCGGGCCGTATTGTCTATGCCAATGGGGCCCGCCTTTTCTGTTATGCTCCTGTTAAGTTACCCGTTATACTCCTGCCATACTTCCTGTCGTTCTTGCCATACTTCCTGCTGTCCTTCCTGTCATACTTCCTGCCGTACTTCCTGTCATACTTCCATCCATTCATCATACCCTACCTGTTATCCGGCGATATCATTTTCCCGTCCTGGTCAAACTGGTATTCCTTTCCATCAACACACAGGTTCCCACAGCCATCTTCCCGTCTGTTCCCAGGTAATAGAGAGAACCATTTTCCCCGTACCATCCGGTCCTCATGTTTCCGTCACCGTCAAACGAGTACCATACGCCGTCAATCTGCTTCCAGCATCCAATCACACGGGTTCCGTCCTCGCAGATATAGTTCCAGTATGCCCCATTCTGATGCCAGCCCGAAGTACCGGAAGCTTCTCCTGCCCCGGAAGCTGCCCGGACCACTGCCTGTTCCCTGTGTCTGAGTCTGCGCCTGGCCGGTGCCTGGGCCTGGGTCTGGGCCGGTGCTTGAGCCTGGGTCTGGGCTTGTGTCTGGGTTTTGTCTGGGCCCGGGTCTGGGTCTGGGTACTTCCCCGCCTCCTGCATAGGGACACACTCCATTGGGATGCAGGTGTGCCGGATGACCTCCGCAGTGGTAGTGATAGCTTCCCAGCCGCTGGCATTCTTGTTATCCCGGTGTCCTCCGCTGGCATCGGTTCTGCTGAATGAGCCTGGCCTCCATTCCCCACGGGGCCTGTCCCGTCATTGCCGCGCCTCCTGCCAGAAGCACTCCGCTCATGACCGCTGCCACCCATACCTTTACTGTACGTTTCATCTCATTACCTCCCGATTTCATTTTTAACTCTATTTTACCATGTTTTTATCTGTGTGTAACTCCGTATTTCAGCATCTTTCCAGGGGATTTTCTCATTTTCAGGCCATTTCCGGCATAAAAAAGTGATGGAAGCACTTGCACGTTTTTCCCAATGATGATACCATAAGAAACATATGTAATGAATTCAAGTAGTTTGGAGGTTTTTAAGATGGAACTAATCATACCTAAGGATTACGATCCCCATCTCTCCATACGGGAGACGCAGGACGCAATCAAATACATACGCGACACCTTCCAGAAGGAAATGGGCAGGGAGATGCACCTTGAACGTATCTCCGCTCCCCTGTTCGTGGAAAAGAGCAGCGGACTTAATGATAACTTGAACGGCACCGAACGCCCTGTTTCCTTTGACATGCCGGGGCTTCCCGGTGAAACCCTGGAGGTGGTGCACTCACTGGCAAAATGGAAACGTATGGCGCTAAAGAAATACGGCTTTAAACCGGGCGAGGGCCTCTACACCAACATGAACGCCATCCGCAGGATGAGGAACTGGATAATCTTCACTCCTGTTATGTGGACCAGTGGGACTGGGAACGTGTCATCACTAAGCAGCAGCGCAATCTGGAAACCTTAAAGGATACGGTGCGGGAGATCTTCAAGATTATCAAGCACATGCAGCATGAGGTGTGGTATAAATACCCGGAGCTGTTAAACACCTGCCAAAGGATATCTACTTTATCACCAGCCGGGAACTGGAGGACCTGTATCCTGATAATACTCCTAAGGAAAGGGAAAACCTGATTACCAGGGAGCATGGCTGCGTGTTCCTGATGCAGATAGGCGACAAACTGGCCAGCGGCAGGCCCCATGACGGACGTGCGCCCGACTATGACGACTGGAAGCTGAACGGCGATATCCTGTTCTGGTTTGAGCATTTGCAGTGCGCCCTGGAAATCTCCAGCATGGGTATCCGTGTGGATGAGGCTGCCCTGGAAGACCAGCTGAAGAAGGCGGGATGTGAAGACCGCCGCAGCCTGCCCTATCATAAAATGCTTTTAAACGGTGAACTTCCCTACACCATTGGCGGCGGTATCGGACAGTCACGTCTGTGCATGCTGCTTTTGGACCGCGCCATATCGGTGAAGTACAGGCCAGTATCTGGCCCGGAAAAATGCGCGATATCTGCGCAGAGAATAAGATTTATCTGCTGTAGCCATTGGCTGGGAGCGTATTATGGAATCGAATATCTCAATCTTTTTTATCATCGAAATAATCGGTACCGTGGCCTTTGCGTCATCCGGTGCCTGGTAGCCATCAAACAGCGGCTGGATTTGTTGGGAGTGGTGGTCCTTGGCGTCACCACTGCCGTTGGCGGCGGAATGCTTCGTGACATCATACTGGGGATCGTACCGCCCAGCCTGTTCATGAACCGGTTTACGTGTACGCGGCCTTTCTCACGGCCATGGTGCTCTTTATCCTGGCCTGGCTGAACCAGCAGATACTGGAAAGCCGGTATATCTCGGCCTATGAGAAGATGATGAACCTGTTTGATGCGGTCGGACTGGGAGCATTCACAGTGACCGGCATCAACACCGCGGGAACAGCCGGTTACGGGGAATATCATTTCCTTTCCATCTTTCTGGGCGTCCTCACAGGCGTTGGCGGCGGTATCCTGCGGGATATACTGGCAGGCCAGTCCCCGTATATCCTGCGCAAGCATGTATACGCTTCTGCCTCCATTGCCGGGGCCGTGTGCTATGTCTGCCTTAACGGCTGGCTCTCCAGGGACGCCTCCATGATATTAAGCGCAATTCTGGTGGTGCTCATCCGCCTTCTGGCGACGAAATACAACTGGAACCTTCCCACAGCATACCATACCAGAAACAAATAAATGAAAAAGGCCCAGGCCCAATCATTGTACGAACCAATGTACGGATGATTACGGCCTGGACTTTTTTGTCACGCGCTTGTGCGGCTCACCTCTGCTGCTGTAAATACTTCGTAATGCTTCTTTGGAATATCTTCATGCTGCTGTCCACATTCCTGTTTTCCATGAGTATCTTTGATACTTCCCCGTCCGCCAGGCTCATGACCTGCTCATACTGCTGGAATTTGGGCTCTATGACTCCATTTTCAATTACATTGTAAAGCAGGCTGCTGTTGATGACCTGCTCTCCCTCATCCATGTCCTCCTGTATGATGGCAGCCGCCCGGGCGGATCCGGTAACGCTTTTGAGCACAGACACCCCCTGGGAATACCGGAATATATCCATCTGCATCTCCTCATTTCCGGTCAGCTGTTTCAGAAACTCCCATGCCAGCTTTTCATGCTTTGTATTGCTGTTGATTCCCATGAGAAGGGAATCGACCTGGAACGGTTCTCCCCTCCTTGCCCGCGGGAAATGTGATGCAGTCCCACTGGAACTTGGTGTATTTCTTAATCCTGTAAGGATATGTCTTATAGGTCCTGTACTCCGCAAAGGTCAGCGGCATGAAAGCCACGTTCCCCTTGTTGAAATCCTCCTGAGTCACACTCTGTCCCTGGTTAAGGTCGTTGAGGCGCTTCATGTATTTGATGGCATCCAGGACATGGGAGTCTGTAAAGGGCAGTTGCTGCTGGTCCCCGTCATAAAATCTTCCCCCGCTGGTGTAAACCGCGTTTCTCCAGCTGTAATTATAGGTCCCGAACTGGTCCAGCAGTCCATCTCCGTTTACATCCTTTGTTATCCTCCGGCAGATTTCATACATGTCGTCCCAGGTCCAGTCCTCCCCCGGCACCTCAATCTGCTCTTTGGCCAGAAGAGACTTATTGACAAACAAAAGAACGGGAACTGTTTCATACGGAAGGGCGCACTGGTGTCCTTCGTACTTTCCCGCATCCAGGCAGTGGTGAAAAAATCATTCCGGTCAAACCCGGCGTCATGCTCAATGAGCTCGTCCAGGTTTTTCAGGACTCCCAGGGACGAATACAGGTTGAAATCCGAATCAGGCACCATAAACACGTCCGGCATCTTTCCCTCTAAAAGCTTTCTGGCGCACCACTCCGAGTAATCCTCCTTGCTGATTCCGCTGTAGTAATGTATCTTCACCCCGGGATGCTCCTCCTCGAACCTTGCGATAGCCTTGTCCATGATGACAAAGCTGCTTGCGCTGGCCACATCCCAGTTGCTTCCCGTAAACATGCCGAATTCCAGGACAATCTCCTTCTCATGGTACTTATATACACATCCAAGTAAGCCCACAAGAAGGAGCGCGAAAGCTCCCGCCCCCAGTGTCCATTTCCATCCTTTCATCCCAATTTCATCCTTCCTTCTGCCAACATCTTGTCATCCCCCTGCCGCGTACTCCGGCACGGTCAAATCTCAGGTGCCCAGCCGCTTTCTTACGTTGGTCTGGACAGCCCAGATTGCCAGCTGGGTGCGGTCTCTCAAATCCAGCTTGTTCAGTATGGTGCTGAGATAATTGCGCACCGTTCCCTCTGACAGCTTAAGGGCTTCCGCTATTTCCCTGTTGCTGGCCCCCTTTTCCACCTGGGCTATGATTTTCCATTCTGTCTTTGTGAGCTCGTCCACATTCTTGTCACCCACAAGTATGGTGTAATCCGCCTGGGCCATCTGCGAAAACAGCCTCAGCACCTTGGTGGCAATATCCGGGTTAATCATAGCCCATCCATTGTACACCGTGGTGATGGCATTGGCCAGTTCATCCATGGACACACCCTTTAACAGATATCCGCTGGCGCCATATTTCAGGGAATTGTAGACGTACTCGTCATCGTCAAACGTGGTAAGTATAATAATTTTAATCTGAGGATAGTTTTCCTTGATAATTTTCGTGCACTGCACGCCGTCCAGCTTTGGCATCCGTATGTCCATCAGTATGACATCGGGTTTGTTCTTCCTCACACTGCGGATGACCTCCTGCCCGTTGGAGGCCACATCCGTAACCATTATATCCGGCCTGCTGTTGAGCACAATCTGCAGCTCTGGCGAATCAATTCCTGATCGTCGGCAATCAATACTTTAATCATAAGTCTCCCCCCATCGGATTGGTATTCTTGCATTTACAGTAAATCCGTCGCTTCCGTCAAATGTAACAACGCCGCTCAGCATCTTAATCCTCTCCTTCATATGCTTTGTTCCGAAGCCGCTCTTTATCTCCTTACAACCGATTCCGTTGTCCCTTATCTGCAGAAGGATGTCCGTATCCTCCTTCTTTATGGTAATCCAGATCTGACTGGCATGGCCATGGCGCAGGGCGTTTGTGATTCCCTCCTGAATCACCCGGTAAATGGCGTTTTCCTCGTCCTCGTCAAATTTCAGGTTCTTTACCTGGCAGTCAAAATACACCCTTGCGCCGGACACAGCGTTCATGTCCGATACCATCTTGCTGATGGCGTATTCCAGGCTGAAGCGCTCCAGGCGTCCGGGCGCAGCTGGCTGACCGATCGCCGTATCTCCTTAATGCCGTCCCTTGTGACCTTGGAAATAAGCTCCAGCTGGTCCTTTGTCTGCTGGGGCGATGTGCCTATGGTGGCCAGACAGGCGTCTATACCCGCGGCGATTCCGGTCAGGGTATGGCCCAGGGTATCATGAATTTCCCTGGCCAGACGGTTCCTCTCCCGTGTCTCGGCCATCTTCTCCGCCATCACCGAATACTCCTGAAGCTGCTCATTCACGTCCTGAAGCTGCTCGTTAAGGCGTGTATCTCATCCAGATTTCCCTGCTGCTGGTTGATAATGTTCACACAGTACACCACGAACATGATTACATTCAGGGATACCAGAATATTGTAGCTGCTGAGCAGGTACTGCTGGGCGGATGCATTGTAAAATGAAATGTAATCCTGTATGGAATACAGGCGGTAGGAAATGGAAAGCAGTTCATAATCAGCCAGGATGAAGCTGCCGATTGCCACTGCCGCCAGAAAATATCTGGATTTCCCGTTTTGGCATAGAGAATGACATTGGAAAACACCAGCAGCAGAATTCCGTTGTAATTAAAATTCAAAAGTATGATAATGGCAAAACAAATGGCAAAATCAGCTACAAGGCTAAAAAGAATCACCTTGCTGTTGTCCGGAAACAGCCGGTCCCGCACAAACATGCTGCCTGCCAAAAGCGCCAGAAGGAGGGCGCAGATCCAGATGTTCCGGTAAGGGTACCAGACAATGGCCTGGATGCCGCTTAAGAACTCCCTGGCCACATAGCTGCGCCGTATATTTTCAATTGTGGCATATATAAATATGCTGAGTCCCATTACGGATACCACATTAAGCGCCAGGATGCCTAACTGCAGAATGCGTACCCGCCTGTTATCCATATTCGTATCCATCTTTTCACTGCCACCCGTCTATCTCAAACTCATGGAGATTGTCCCTCGTAATCATGGTGCTGGGCAGGCTTATGTACTTCTCCACCGGCTCCCCGTCCAGGTAACGGTACGCGGTCTCAGCCGCCTTCCTGCCTATGGACCTTGGGCTTTGGGCGCTGGTCCCCGTCACATAGCCCACGTCCAGAATTGCCTTGAAATCCGGAGAGCCGTCGATTCCGTATATCAGGACCCCCTCCTCTCTCTTGGCCTGCTGCAGGGCTGCCAGAGCTCCCAGCGCCGTGGGGTCATTGCCCCCCAAAATCACGTCGAAGCTGATGTCACGGCGCAGTAGGTCGGCCATCACATGGGAGGACACCTCAATCTCGCCTGCCGCAGCTTCCCTGTATACCACCTGGTAATTGTCATTGTCCGCTATGGTGTCCAGAAAGCCCTGTTCCCGGTTGGTAATGGAGGTCTGTATGGGATTGTTGAGGATGACGATTTTAGCCTCGTCCTTCCGTTTCATCATATCCAGGGCGCAGAGCTGGCCTGCCTGGTAGTTATCCGTCTCAATAATGGAAATCACGGAATCCCTGTCCTTCACCACCGTATCCACATTGATGATGCCGACTCCTGCCTCTCGGCAGGCATCCAGGGCCGGCTGCACCTTTTCCCAGTCCACAGGATTTAAAAACAGCATCTGTATGCCCTCGTCTATCATCTCCTGGATCTGCTCGTTCTGCTTTTCCTGGTCCTGAAGGGGGTCCCTGGTGAGAAGGATATCGCCGTTGGCTTCCACCACCTCTTCAATTCCCTCATTGAGCACATCAAAATACGGATTATTCCTGGTCATATAGGTGGCCCCGAACAGCCTGGCCTCATGCTGGCGCCCGCTTCCGTCCGCCTGGCCGCAGCCCTCCAGCAGGAGCATGATGCCCGCTGTCAGGATTAACAAACCTGTTCCTATCTTCATCTGGTTCCCGCCTCTCTATCCTTGCCTTCATTTCCTTGCCTTCATTTCTCAGCTGCCTGGTCATATCCCCGGTCCGGTCCTTTCCCATTATACCGCAAACATGCGTATCTGTAATATCTCATGGTAACTTTTTAAAAACTTTGACTTCGACAAAAAGCGCCTCACTGCCGTGAAACGCTTTTGCCGTAAACCAGGCTCTATTCCGCCTTTTTGTTTCTCAGGTAATCCACAAAAACAGCCAGGAGAATAACGGTTCCCTTTACAACGTACTGCCAGAAGGAATTGACATTCAGCAGATTCAGGCCGTTGTTCAGCACGCCGATAATCAGGCCGCCTATGATGGTTCCGCCTATTTTGCCGGATCCGCCTGCCATGGAGGTGCCGCCCACCACAACGGCTGCAATGGCGTCCATCTCAGCCCCGTCTCCTGCCGTGGCTGGCCGGAATACATACGTGATGCCAGGACCACGCCCGCAAGTCCTGCCATGATTCCCGAATAGGTATGTACCAGGAATTTTACCTTTGCCGTACTGATGCCTGAGAATCTGGCTGCCTGGGAATTGCCGCCCACCGCGTAGATATGGCGCCCCAGCTTTGTCTTATTCATGATAATGGCCGTGATAACCAGCACCACTGCCAGAAGTATGACCGGAGTGGGGACTCCGCCCACGTACCCGGCTCCTAAAAACTGCCATTCCTTTGTGACCACCCGCACAGGTGAGCCGCCTGTATATACATAGGCCAGTCCCTTTGCCACATTCATGGTGGCCAGGGTCACGATAAACGGCGGTATGGTTGTCTTTGATATGACAACGCCGTTAAACATCCCCACACGGTGCCCACCAGCACGCCGCCCAGAACACCCACTGCTATGGGGAGGCCGTAACGCGACACGCAGCCGGCTGCAAAGCAGCCTGAAAGGGCGATGATGGATCCCACGGACAAATCAATGCCCCCCAGGATGATGACCATGGTCATGCCGCAGGCCAGGAACAGGTTGGACGATATCTGTCTCAGTACATTGAATATATTTTTCTGGGTCAGAAAGGAGCCGCTGGTTTTTGGGAACACGGATAAGAAAATACACAAAATAAGCAGGGCCCCGATGATGCCGATATTATCCTTGAAATATTGTTTTACATTTTTCTGCAATCTGGTTGTCATTTGACTTTCCCCCTTTTCTTACTTTGCCGCCAGCTTCATGATTTGTTCCTGGGTGACGCATTCCTCATGGCTGAAGCACCCGGTTATCCGGCCGTCACACATGACATAGACCCGGTCGCTCATGTTGAGAATTTCAGGCAGTTCTGACGATATCATGATGATGGACACGCCTTTCTTCACCAGCTCATTCATAATTGCGTATATCTCAGATTTGGCGCCCACGTCCACGCCTCTGGTGGGCTCGTCCAGAATCAGTATCTTAGGGGCTGTGGCCAGCCATCTTCCAATCATTACCTTCTGCTGGTTGCCGCCGGACAGATTCCCGATAAGCTGTTCCTGGGAGGGAGTCTTGGTATCCATCATCTCGATATACTGCCTGGTAATCTCCTCCTCCTTGTCTGCATCCACCCATATGCCCTTTATAAAGCTTTTCAGCACCTCGATGGTGGAGTTGAACCGGACGCTCTGAACCTTATACAGTCCCTCCTGCTTCCGGTCCTCAGGCACCAGGGCAATACCGAACTTCATGGCATCAATGGGCGATTTAATAGCCGCCTTCTTTCCTTCCACACTGATATCGCCCGTGCAGCCGGGCGTCAGTCCGAAGATACACTTCATGGTCTCGCTTCTTCCGGCGCCTACCAGCCCCGCAAAACCAATGATTTCCCCTTCACGCAGTTCAAAGCTGGCCCCTTTGACCATCTTTCCGTCTGCAATGTTTTCACATTTTAAAACAACCCTGCCGGGCTCCATGTAATCCCTGGTGTAATACTTGGTCAGCTCCCGGCCCACCATCATGGCAATGAGATGGTCCTTGTAGTATCCTTTACCCTCTCGGTTCCCACATAGGTTCCGTCTCTCAGCACGGTTACCCGTCGCAGATCTGCTCCAGCTCGTCCATCTTATGGGATATATATATGATTCCCACGCCCTTTTTTGTGAGCTCCCGCATGGTGCTGAACAAAAATTCCACTTCCTTGTCGGATATGGATGAAGTGGGCTCGTCCATCACGAGAATCCTGGAATGATAGGAAATAGCCTTGACGATTTCCACCATCTGCTGCTGGGCAATGGTAAGGTCCTTGACCAGCGTCCCCGCGTCAATGCTCATGTGATATGTGTCCAGAAGCTGCTGGGCTTCCTTTTCCATGGTCTCATGCTGACCCAAAGCCCCTTTGACGGCTCCCTGCCAAGAAAGATATTTTCCGCCACAGTCATGTGAGGCACCAGTACCAATTCCTGATGGATAATGGAAATTCCGTTGCTGTGAGATGCATTTACCCCGTCAATGGTTACCTTTTTTCCGTCAATAAAAATCTCGCCCTCTTCTGCAATGTAGATGCCGCCCAGAACCTTAATCAGCGTGGATTTGCCTGCCCCGTTTTCACCGAGCAATGCGTGGACCTCGCCGGCCCTCAGCTCCAGGTCCACCCCATGAAGCGCCTTGACTCCCGGAAATGATTTGTGGATGTTCTTCATTTGAAGCAGAACTGTTTCACTCATAATCTCACCTGCCTGTTCTTCTATTCATATGGTTCCTGACAGAGTTTCCTGCCGTGCTTTTGCGTTTTGAGCCTGTCAGATAAAAGTGCCTGGCCCCCGCAGGGGCCCAGCACTTTTCAGACTAATCTCTTACTGCCATCCATCTGTGCCATACTTATCTACATTTTCTGATGTAATAAGGAAGGTTTCTACCGGATATCTTGATTCGACCTTGTCGCCGTTTAAGTATGTATACATGATATTCACCGCGGACTGTGCAATCTTAACGGGAGACTGTGCGCCGCTTCCTTCAATCAGGGATTCCCCGGAAGCCATCTCTGCCTTGATGTCAGGAGAGCCGTCCACACCGTAAATCATACAGTCTGTAAGACCGGCCGCGTTGGCTGCTGCCAGTGCTCCCAGTGCGGTGGGGTCATTGCCGCCGAAAATAGCAACCACATCGCCGTGAGCCTGCAGCAGATCCTCCGCAATACCCATGGATACTTCCAGATTGCCTTTGGCATCCTGCTGTGCAACGATATTAAAGCCTTTTCCTTCAATTGCGTCTAAAAATCCGTTGGTTCTGTCCGTAACGGAATTCATGGTAGGAGAATCCAGTACAATGATGTCCCCGCCGTCCGGGCATTTCTTTACAAGGTCCTCGCCGCAAACCTTGCCTGCGTTATAGTTATCGGATCCGGTATAGGAAATCAGGTAGGACATGTCCGCCACCTCTGTGTCAAATCCAACGATGGGGATTCCTGCTTCCTTAAGCTGGTCCAGGGCCGAAGGATTCCTTCCGCCTCCGCCGGATTCATGAACATGGCGTCAATGTTCTGGGAAATCAGGTCCTCTACCTGGGTAATCTGAAGCGTAACATCATTGGCAGGATCCACCGCAATCAGCTCATCGCCGTTGGCCTCAACCATTTCCCTCATTCTCTTCTCAATGGTGACAAAGAACGGGTTGGTTCCGTCCATACAGGTATAGCCGAATTTATAATGCTTGTCCGGGTCCTTCTTCTTCACATCAGCAGACGCCATATCGGCCACTGCCGCGCTGCCGCCTCTGTGCCTTCCTTGCTCTCCTCTGCCTTCTCAGGTTCAGCGGCCGCCTCCTTGGCTTCTTCTGTGGTCTGGTCCTGGGTTGGCGCCTCTGCGGCGGCGGCCGTTGTCTGGGAGTCCCCGCTGCTGCACCCTGCCAGGCAGAACCTGCCATTGCCGCGCACATCATGACTGCCAACAGCTTCTTAGTACTTTTTTTCATAAGTTACCTCCTTTTACAAAATGCTTTGTCGTTTTTGCCGTAATTAAATCTTACCATTCTTTTCTTTTTAACACATGTGCACAATGTAATCATTTTTATATGACATTTGTCATATCTTTCATCATCACTTTTGCTGTTTTCCATTCTGACGCCGTAAATTTTCATCGTTTTGCACAACTGCCCGCGGGGGGATACTCATTGCACAGCAAACGGAAAGGCGGCTCATCCTCCTCTATGACCGGAAAACGGCCTGCCGGCAGATAGAACCGGTTGTCCCGGTTATCGTCATTGCACATGGATACCTCTCCCAACAGCACGGGCCCCGTGCCCGGCTCCAATGGAAATCGTGATACAGGAGGGGCTGGATGGTAATGCTCTCCCCGGGGCGCAGACGTATCTGCGTTCCCGCGGGAACCGTATACTCCCGTCCGTCACTGTGTATCAGCACATCCGTATCGGCCAGACCTTCCTCTTTGCCGGCATTATATACGCCTATGAGCACATTTCCCCCTCCCCTGTTGATGATGTCCTCCATCTTATTCCAGTGGAAATGCATGGCGGCAGACTGCCCTTCCTTCATGTACAGCAGCTTTTCCGCATAGGGTTTTGTGTACTTATCCATGGACACATTGCCGTTTCTCAGGGTGATAAGGGAGAAGCCCACCCTGTCAAAATCCCCCATTCCAAAATCCGTGATATCCCACCCCAGCATGTTATCCCGGACCTCATCGTATTCGCGTCCCTTCTCCTTCCACTCTTCCGGTGTAAAATAGCAGAATGGGGGCAGTTTAAAGGAGCATCTGTCAATCATTTTTCCATGTCCCTCAGTGCCCTGTTGATTTCCGAACGTTTCATGGCCTTTCCTCCTTTGCCGCCTTACTCCAGATGCGAGAACACCTTGATTGTGTGGAGCACATCCTCCTTCATGGCCTGGACCGCCACTGGGTCACATCGTGGAAAATACATATTCCCCCGCATCCGCGCATTTTTCTTTTACATACATGCCGCCCGCCTTGGCCAGGTAGGTGTAGTAATTGATTTTCCTGACCCCGTTGGCAATGCATTTCTTAAAATCTTCGTCGCTGACCCCGGATCCGCCGTGCATCACAATGGGAATACCAATGCTTTCCCGAATCCTGTGTATCCTGTCAAAATCCAGCTTGGGAGTGGTCAGATACAGCCCGTGCACGGTGCCGAATGAGCAGGCCAGGGCATCTATTCCGGTAAGCGCGGTGAAAGCCCGGGCCTGTTCCGGGTCCGTATAGCAGCTCTCCACAGCCTCCCCTTCTTCGCCTTCTCCCACGCTTGAGAATTCCTGCCTTCCCATGCTCCGATCTCTGCCTCCACGGAAGCGCCCCAGTCTCCGGCCATTTCCACCGCAATCCTTGTGTTTGCCGCATTTTCCTCAAATGGCAGAACGGAACCGTCGTACATCACTGAGGTGAATCCCATTTCCAGAGCTTCCTGAAGGATTTCCAGCTTATCGCCGTGGTCCAGATGGACGCATACGGGCACAGAGGATTTCTCTGCCATCATCACCATCACGGGCCCGATGACCTTAAGAGGGATAACGGACTCGTGGACCGGAGCAAACTGCAGGATGACCGGCTGTCCCAGCTCCTTGGCCGCCCCTAATACGGCCTGAATTCCCTCCAGGGATGTGATGTTGAAGGCGCCTACTGCTATCTTTTTTGCATCTGCCAGGTCTAAGACCGCTTTCATTGAAACTAACATATTATATATTCTCCTTTCCTCCGGCCTGCGCCGGGACATACGTGGTTTTACTGTCTCTTACGGAAGCATCCTTGGCTTTGCCTGGTGAACATTCTTTTATTCGTCACAGAGGCGTTATTTTTCTATGTCACGGACGGATGATGCTCTGCTTCTCCCATCCCGCCTCCATCTTCTGCCTCAGCTCCTCAAAGGGCAGCAGGCCGCTCAGGGCGTCGTAGGCCGTGACGCAGGAGGCTCCCGTGGCAGCTGCCAGCCGCGCGCATTCAAGTGGCTCACAGCCGTCCAGCATGGCCTTTATGAAGGCGGCTATACTGGTATCCCCTGCTCCAGTCCCCGACAGGATGCAGTCCGGCACATAGCTGTCCTCAAAATGGCTGATGTCATTCCATCCTGTAAATCCCGGCAGGACCTCCTTCCATACCGGCTCAGGTGCTGTCTTCAGGTACATGCCCGCTGCCCCGCATTTCAGAAGAACGCACCGGTCCCAAGGACAGCGCTCTGGCAGCCAACGGCTCCACATCCTCCTTAAAGGACAATATGCCCGTGACATCCCCGCCTCCTGCCGTCTCCTGCCATTTACAGTACAAAGGGCGGTCCAGCATGTATCCCAGCTCCTCGATACTCGGCGCAAAGAAATCCACATAGGGCAGCACCCGTTCCAGTATCTTTGCCCAGTCCATGTCCGCTGCTTCGGAATCCGGGTCCACCGCCACCAGGTCCAGGGATGTGGTAAGCCCCATGGATTTTACCTTCTTAAAAAGCCTTACCAGTTCCTCCCCGTCATCCAGATAGAACCTGCGCATGATTGGAGGATAACCAAAATGAAAATGCGCCGCTTCCCCCACTTTCCCAAAGTCCACGTCTGCGTAGCCAAAGGTATCATTGCAGCCCGGATCGTGAAGAAAAAACCGGTCCAGTCCCTTAGGCGCCAGAACAATGGTATAGGACGTATTCTCTCCCGGATCCTGCTGATACAGGACTCACAGCCGTGCGCGCTTATCATGTCCTTCAGAGCATTTCCGAAATAATCATCGCCTATTTTGGCCATCAGGACCACGTCCGCTCCCAGACGTTTGAGCCCCAGACCAGTGTTGGAAACAGCGCCTCCTGTACACATCATGGCCTTTCCCACTTTAAGCAGCTTTCCCGGCTGAAACAGTTCAGAGAGCTTCTGCTTCCCGCTGTTTTGGAAAACCGGCGTAATGTCCAGGGAAATATGCCCGGCCACTGCTATCTTTTTATTTCCTTCTCCCATCTTACTTCCCCCTTCCGCACCCAATCATAGCAGTTTTTAAGAATAAATCCAATGGTTTGTGTGCAATTATTACATAGGTAATATTTAATATGACATTTGTCATGTACATATTGCACAACACAAAAAAAAGACCCTGTGGGCCGTGATATTCACAGCGCCCCCAGGGCCTGGTAAACCATTTATTTAACTGGTACATACATATTCAAATGGTACATGCGGATCCATGCTTCAATCACACAGCTCACGCGATTGCCGCCGCTGTCTGTCCCCTGTCCCCGGACCACTCTATGGCATCATATGCCTGGGCGATGTTCAGCATATGGTCGCCGATTCGCTCGTAGTCAGTCAGCATTTCCGAATACAGGATGGAGGACTCCACGTTGCAGTTTCCCTCCCGCATGCGGTCAATCTGGTTCTGACGGAACTTACGGGTTATATCGTCAATCCGCTGTTCAATCTCAGCCACCTTAAGTAAGGGAGACTGGGTGTCCCCGGCAGCTGCCGCCATCAGAAGCTCCATGCCTTCCCGGCAGGTTTCCTCCATAACAGCGAATTCCTTCTTTGCGTAATTGGAAAACTGAAGTCCTTTTTCCTCTATGGTTTCGGCATACTCCGCCAGGTTCATGGCATGGTCACCGATTCGCTCAATATTCCCCAGAATGGTATACATCCTGTTCAGAGTGTCAATATCCTTGGGCGTCTGGTCCAGCACAAGGATCTTGGAAATCTTCCGGGACAGCCTCATATTGCTTAAATCAATCTCCTCTTCCCGGTCTGCTATGGCCTGGATTCCCTCCGAAGCACCATCCTCCACTGCCTTGAAGCTCTGGGATACGTTCTCTGCCGCTGTTGCCAGCATCCCCTTAATCTCATCATGAATCTGGTTAATAGCATGGTGGAGATACCAAGGTGGTGCTTGGAGGCCATAAGTCCCTCAAACCACTGGTCCGCATCCATTACAGGCACTGCCTTATCCGGAAGAATTGCAATGGCAATCTTCTCCAGAAGCGCGCCAAAGGGCAGGAGAATGATGGTCGTGCTGATATTGAAAATGGTATGGACATTTGCAATCTGCGCCACCGGATTATCCGGAGTCAGGCTTACCACGAAGTCCGTAAACGGAGTCAGGATGCACAGGGTCACAAACAGCGCCGTACCAATCACGTTGAACATCAGGTGAATCAGCGTGGTGCGCTTTGCATTGCGGCTGGTTCCCACGGAAGCCAGAAGCGCCGTGATACAGGTGCCGATATTCTGGCCGAACAGCACGAACACAGCACTGTGAAGGTTGATGACGCCGCCCATGGCCAGGGCCTGAAGAATACCCACAGACGCGGACGAGGACTGGATGATGGCTGTGAATACCGCTCCCACCAGGATTCCCAGAAGAGGATTGGAAAATTTGGTCACCATATGGATGAAGGTCTCAGAATCCCTCAGTGGAACCATGGCATCGCTCATCATGCCCATGCCGATGAACAGGACACCGATACCGGCGATAATACCTCCCACATGCTGTACCTTTTTATTTTTCGAGAAAATCAGGGACATGACGCCCACAAAAGCGATGAGCGGGGCCAGGGCTCCTATGTCCAGGGCAATAAGCTGTCCCGTAATGGTAGTGCCCACATTGGCACCATGATAATCCATACAGCCTGCTTAAGTGTCATTAGACTGAGTTGACAAATCCAACGGTCATGACGGTTGTTGCTGAAGACGACTGAATCAGAGCCGTTATTCCGGCGCCAACCAGCACTCCCAGAAAACGGTTTGCCGTAAGGCGCTCCAGTATCTGCTTCATACGGTTTCCAGCCACAGCCTCCAGATTGGTGCTCATCATCTGCATGCCGTACATGAACAGGGCCAGCCCCCCCAGCAGGCTTAAAACCAATTCTACTCCCATGTGTTTTCTCCTTTTGTCCGAGGAAATAAGCTCTTACTATATTATCACTTTATGGATAATCCCGTGTGTCCCGTAATGATTCCGGGTAAAAATGGGCAAAAATATGGCATAGCCCGCCATCCCAAACAAACGATCGCAGGTTATGCCTCCTTTATCATATTCTTGCGGCATCCGTCACACAGGGCGTTTCCCATGATATCTATAGCCTCTTTTCCTGATTATTTACGATTTTTTACAACTTCTTTACACATACTCATTATACGGGATATTTCATATGTCGTCAATATTGTTTCCCGCCAGTAATGTAAAGTCTATGTAAATTATGTGTAAAATCTCTCCCGGAAATACATATATTTACAAATATCTCCGGGACGGAACCGCAATATTATCCAATTATTGAGTATATATTTTTCCTGTTATTATACAATGCCCGCACATCCCATGACCCGGCCGCACTTTAAAGTGCGGCCTCATGCTCGCGGCCGTAGACCTCGATCTGTGTCAGAGCGGGGAAAGGAGAAGGGTCGTCTGCCTTGATAAGCTGCCCGAAGGTAAGCCATGTGATACCCTGCGCTCCAGACGGATGATATGGGGTTCAACGCTCTTTTCAAGCTCCACTGTCTCAGAGGTTCCGTCGAAAAAGTAAATGTCACCTTTTTCCACCAGTTGTCGTGAGGGAAGTCAGCCCTTGTATAGAGGACAATCCGATCAAAATCCACGGGGCGACCAAACTCCAGCGTCATTTGGGCATCGTCCTTCATATTGATGCCCCATGACTCATATGGCCACTTTCCGTGGGACAGGTTTGCCGTAACTCCGTCAATGGCGTTGCGGGCCGCAAACACAGCCTCTCCCCTGGTTTCCACATTGGCATGGGCGTGGGGATAACATTCCTGGCTCTTGTGCTGGTCCATAACATTCTTTGCCAGATTCCGGTATGACTTAATCTCATAATCCTGGCATGGCGCATGGTCAGATAGTGGCGCTCTCCTGTAAAAGACTTGGGATTATAGGATGTCTTGCCCTCCCAAAGGGGACCTCATAGACCAGCACATCCCCGGCCCCATAGATGAACGCCTCATCCATGGTATCATCCACCCGTATGATATAGAAGCGGTTCTTTTCCGGAAAGGAAAATATAATCTTATCCCCCTCCTCATATTCGCCCTTCCATGCCAGTACGGCCTGTTCCCTGCCCGCGGTCTCTGCCTTTACCGCATCGTTTTTATCCTTCACTGTAATCTGCATTCCCATATATATTACACACTCCTCCTTTTTACATCAATACTTTTGGGTTCTTTCATTCTACCATGGAGTCCCTGGGAATACCATATACAAAAAAGATTAAATTTTATACTATTTTAAGTATTTTAAAGCATTACCGAATATTCTAATATTTACAAAACTTTTACTTTTTATTCATCAGCGGCTGCTGTTCCTGATGTTATAATAGAAAAAAATGAATGAAGGGGATGATTGGATGAATTGGAATGAAGCACTGAAAAACAACATAACACGCGCCGAGGAACTGAGAACGTATATGAGACTTACCAGCCAGGAGGAGGAACACATGACCCGGATCCTGGAACGGTTTCCCATGACAGTCACCAAATACTATCTGTCCCTCATTGACTGGGACAATCCGGAACAGGACCCTGTGTTCAGGATGTCCATACCCTCTGTTCGTGAAACCGACCTGTCAGGCGACTTTGATACCAGCGGAGAAGCGGACAACACCGTGCTTCCCGGCCTGCAGCACAAATACGCCCAGACGGCACTCATCCTGTCCACCCACCGGTGCGCCATGTATTGCAGGCACTGTTTCAGAAAACGGCTGGTGGGAATCTCCGATGACGAGACAGCCGGAAATGTGGACGAGATGACTGCTACATCGGTTCCCACCCTGAAATCACCAATGTGCTCATATCCGGCGGGGATTCCTTTCTGAACAGCAACCAAACCATACGCCGGTATCTGGAAGCATTCAGCTCCATCAGCCATCTGGATTTAATCCGTTTCGGCACCCGCACCCCTGTGGTGCTCCCCATGCGGATTTATGATGACCCGGAACTTCTGGATATATTGGCCTCCTATACAAAAATCAAACAAATCTACGTGGTGACCCAGTTCAACCATTCCAAAGAACTGACTCCGGAAGCAGTAAGAGCTATCCGGTGCCTGATTGACGCAGGTGTCATTGTAAAGAACCAGACTGTGCTGTTAAAGGGAATCAACGATGACATCCCTGTACTCGGAACCCTGTTAAAGAATCTGACCAGATACGGCGTCATTCCCTATTACATTTTTCAGTGCCGCCCCGTATCCGGGGTAAAGGGCCAGTTCCAGATTCCTCTGACAGAGGGCTGCCGCATCGTGGAAGGGGCTAAGAACATGCAGAACGGCCAGGGCAAATGCATCCGCTACGCCATGTCCCATGTCACCGGCAAAATAGAAATACTGGGCCCTGTGTCCGGCGGAAAAATGCTTTTT
>ENA-OQCK01000583-OQCK01000583.1-human-gut-metagenome-genome-assembly--contig:-NODE-583-length-18518-cov-3.469849_pt1 | contig 18518 bp, 26 predicted proteins | sample MGYA00242498_ERZ504578 | MGnify/ENA primary metagenome ERZ504578 (study PRJEB26092, sample SAMD00036229) | human gut metagenome | host: Homo sapiens | study: EMG produced TPA metagenomics assembly of...
CGGAAGACGGGGCTCAAACCCGCGACCCTCAGCTTGGAAGGCTAATGCTCTATCAACTGAGCTACTTCCGCAATTTTTTGTGGGCAAAGATGGATTCGAACCACCGAAGGCGTAAGCCAGCAGATTTACAGTCTGCCCCATTTGGCCACTCTGGTATTTGCCCTTTTGCACTTAAGATTCTATCTCAATTCTCTCATTGAGTAGGTTTGTTTCTCAATTGCGGTGCAAAGATACGACTATTTTTGTAAACTCCAAGCAAAATCTATCATTTTTATTGCAGTAATTGCACATTCGTCTCCTTTATTACCCAGCTTGCCACCGGCGCGGTCTTCTGCTTGCTCCATAGTATTGGTAGTAATTAATCCGTAAATTACTGGTACATCGCCACTTGCGTTTAATTGGGTAATTCCTTGGGTAGCACCCATGCAAACATAGTCAAAATGTGGAGTATCTCCTCTGACTACACAACCAATTGCAATAACTGCATCGACTTCGCTGTATTCGATAAGTTGGTTGGCGCCGAAAGTCAGTTCAAAACTGCCGGGTACTGTTTTTACCAGAATATTTTCATCTTTGGCTCCATGTTTTTTTAAGGTGTCTATGGCACCTTTTAGGAGAGCGCCGGTAATATTATAATTCCACTCAGATACAACGATGCCGAATTTCATTTTTTCCGCGCTGGGTACAGAACTGAAATCGTAGTCTGAAAGATTGTGATAAGCTGTTGCCATAAATAAGGAATTAAGAATTAATAATTGAAAATTAAAGGGAGAGGAGAGATAAAAGAGGCACGGACTACACGGATTCACGGCTATTGTGTCTTTCCGTGTTTTCCGTGTAATCCGTGCCTGAGATATTTTTATAATAAGGTATATTACTTCTTCAATAGTTTGGCTTGTTCGATATACTTGTCGATATCCATTGCCTGGTATGAACGGAAGTATTTATCTTGATAGTGGTATACGCCTGGATTGCATCGTCATACTTACCTTGCTTTACCAGGATTTCTCCAGCTTGCAGCAGGTAGATGGGGCTGAGGGAGTTGTTGTCGGCTTCGTTGGCGGCTTTCAGCAGCATGGAAGCGGCTTTGTCCAGTTGGCCGAGCTGCGCATAGCAGTTACCCATAGCACCTTTCATGGCAGGAGCTACCATTTGGTCGTCTCCGTCAAAGCTGTCCAATGCTTTCACTGCTTCGTCATATTTACCGAGGTGTGCATAGCAGAGACCCATATAGGCTTTTGCAAGATTGGCTGCTTTTGTGCCGCTGTATTCGTCTGCCACTTTTACAAATCCGGCAAAACCGATGCTATCACCGTTCAGTGCTTGTGCATAAGCGTCTGCTTCGAAGTATTCTTGTCCTTTGAATAAGGCAGCTTGTGCTTTTTCTTCACGGGGGTCTGCATAAAGGTTCTTGTACATCACTACACCGGCAATGATGATGATTACTGCTACTACAGTGCCGATGATTGCTTTTTTGTTCTTAATGAAAAAGGCCTCCGATTGTGTCAGTGCATCCTCCACGTTTAAGGCTTCATTCGTCTTTTTTTGTTCTGCCATTTTTATATAATCTTTTTGTTATTATTCTTATTTATCTATTTCGACCCGCAAAAGTAAGTTTTTTATAGCTATCAACGAAATTTAGCGGCATCTTTTTTTGTTTTGTATCAGAAAACACCGAAATTATTTCTACTTTTCAATAAGCCGGGCTTCACCTCTGTATTAAAAATAAGCAGGCTTATTTTGTACTGCTTTCGGTTTTGCATTATCTTTGTAACCGAACTCATCGTTACTATAATGATACTGAAACGTATATCTATACTCAATTATAAGAACTTGGAGCAGGTGGAGCTTTCATTCTCGCCCAAGTTAAACTGCTTTTTCGGACAGAACGGCATGGGGAAAACGAACCTGCTGGATGCGGTGTATTTTTTGTCTTTCTGTAAAAGTGCCGGTAATCCCATTGATTCCCAGAATATCTGCCATGATGCCGACTTCTTTGTTATTCAAGGGTTTTATGAGGCTGCCGATGGGACTCCTGAGGAAATCTACTGTGGTATGAAGAGGCGCCAGAAGAAACAGTTCAAGCGAAACAAGAAGGAGTATACGCGTTTGTCGGACCATATCGGCTTCCTGCCTTTGGTCATGGTCTCGCCTGCCGATTCGGAGTTGATAGCAGGAGGCAGTGATGAACGCCGACGTTTTATGGATGTGGTTATCTCGCAGTACGACAAAGAGTATCTGGATGCTTTGATACGATACAATAAAGCTTTGGTGCAGCGGAATACCTTACTGAAGAGTGAACAGCCGGTGGAGGAAGAGCTCTTTCTGGTTTGGGAGGAGATGATGGCACAAGCCGGTGAAGTGGTGTTCCGTAAACGTGAGGCCTTTATCCGTGAGTTTATTCCTATTTTCCAGTCTTTCTATTCATTCATTTCGCAAGATAGGGAGAAGGTGGGATTAAGCTATGACTCCCATGCCCGCGATGCCTCTTTGCTGGAAGTGCTGAAGGAAAGCCGTGCTCGCGACCAGATTATGGGCTATTCGTTGCGCGGTGTGCACAAGGACGAGCTGAATATGCTTTTGGGAGATTTCCCCATCAAGCGTGAAGGGTCGCAGGGGCAGAACAAGACTTATCTGGTAGCGTTGAAGCTGGCACAGTTTGATTTCCTGAAACGTACCGGGACCACTGTTCCCTTGTTGTTGTTGGACGATATCTTTGACAAGCTGGATGCCTCGCGTGTGGAGCAAATCATCAAGTTGGTGGCAGGCGACAGTTTTGGGCAGATTTTTATAACCGATACCAACCGCGAACACCTGGACCGTATTCTGCATAAAGTGGGCAGTGATTATAAGATGTTCCGTGTGGAGCAGGGAACGGTTGCCGAAATGAAGGAGGAAGAGGCATGAAGCGCAATAATGCCGAACAGATAGGTGAACTTATCCGTCATTACCTCAGGCAGGAAAGTCTGGAGTCTCCGCTGAATGAACGGCGGCTTATCAGTGCGTGGCCCGAAGTGCTGGGGCCTACCATTGCCTCCTACACCCGTGAACTTTATATAAAGAACCAGGTGCTTTATGTGCACCTCACTTCTGCTGCTTTGCGCCAGGAACTGATGATGGGGCGCGAGTTGCTGGTGCGCAACTTGAATCGTCATGTGGGGGCCCAGGTCATAACGAATATCATATTCAGATGAGCATCCTCAGCTCATCTATTCTTTCAATCTTCAGTTCCTTCAATTCCCGGACTGCCCGGTCATAATACATCGGAGTTTCCAAATCCTTGTTGTCATGCGCATCCAGTCCGATGATAGCTGTACAGCCTTCATTGGCAGCGATTCGCCAGAACTCCGGGCACGGTAGGTGGATAAGCCGTGCGCTTCATTGTAGGCTACATAGCTATATTGTATTCCAACGGGACATTCAGGCGTGCAGCAGTACGGCAGATGTGCTGGCTGATGGTAGTGCAATGGTGGTCGAACTTCGGATAGGAGCGCATGAACAAGTCCGGATGGGCAAGGCAGGAGAATAATCCGCTTTCCATACCTTCGATGGCGCTCTCTTCGTAAAGTTCGAGCATGTCGCGGCTGTCTGTATGATGGCCGAAGTAGGGGAACTTTTCATCGGTGTGGTAGTGATGGTTTCCGAAGATGATATAGTCCAGTTGGTACTTCTTGGTTTGCTCTTTCAGCCAATGGATATATTGGGGGAAGTATTCACATTCAAGTCCTATTCTGATGTCTATCCGGTCGTGGTATTTCTCACGGAGCGTCTTGAGACTCTCCACGTAGCCGGGGAGCTCCTCGGGGAGCATCCGCATGTCGCTACGTAGTCGGTACGGTATTTCCAGGGAGTATGGTCTGAAAACCCGAGTATCCGGTAACCGCCTTTGATGGCACTGAGCACATAGTCTTCGTCATCTCCGGTGCATGCATGCAGCGTGTGGTGTGTGTATGATAATTAGTTTTCATTGCGTAATGATTTCATCCATGCGTATATCAAACGGTTCCGCAGGAACTTCTTCTACGAGTTGAAACGGGAAGCAGATGCCGGCTTTGTAGGCTGATGGGATGCGGGGCAGAAGCCGGTCATAGTAACCTTTACCGCGCCCCAGGCGGTTGCCGTTACGGTCGAATGCCACGCCGGGAACCGCTATGAAGTCTATGTCTGCATAGTCGGTAAATAGCTCGCCGGTTGGTTCTTCGATGCCGTATGCGCCAGGTTTCAAGTCTTCGGGTCCGGTGTACAGCCGCAGTTCCAGGTCGTCACCTACAACTACCGGAAGCAGTATCCGCTTTTCGCGGCTCCACTTCCGGATAAATTCGTGTGTGTCCACTTCGTCTTTGAGAGAGTGGTAGAGCAGTACGGTTGTTGCCGCCCTGAAAGCGGGGTGTGCCTCGAGGGCGGCAAGTATTTCAGCAGACTGACGCGTAGCGGAAGAGCTGTGTCGGGTCTTCAACAAAGCTACCTGCCTGCGCAGTTCTTTTTCCTTTCCATCATCTTTTTTATCCTCTATGATTGGGTGTTGCTTCCGGAGCTTTGGGGAATGCCTCGCCACGTTCCAGAATATCCAATGCTTTCTTGACGGTAGCATCGCTCTGGTTGATGTAGCGGATGTATTGCTCCCTTCCCAGTATGTTATAGATAATGTTGCCGTAAAGACTTCTTTCCAGTAGCTTGTAGGACTTGTGGATAAGCAGGTTGCGCCGCTTTACTCCCTTGGAGTCTGCAAAACGTACAAACTGCTCCACAATACTCTGGTGGCGAAGGTACTTCAACAAATCTTCTTCATTGTCGTATTCACTCAATTTCGCACGGTTGCGGTCGGTATACTGGAAGCTGAATTGCAGAATCAGTCCCTTGTTGCTTACTTCTATCAGGTAAGAAGATACTCCGGTTGTGTCTTGCGGAACGAATACGTCCGGCATAATGCCACCGCCGCCGTATACGGGTCTGCCCAAACCGGTAGAGTAACGCAGGTTTTCGTCCAGTTTGATGCTGTCTTTGGAGAAGAACTCGCCGTGTTCGTAACGGGTAATCCAGTCCATTTCGTATTTGCTGTCCTTGCCGTTCTCGTAGGGGCGCTGGATGCAACGGCCGATGGGGTGTAATAACGGGCAATGGTCAGGCGGATGGCGGAACCGTCACTGAAGTCGATGGGTTGCTGTACGAGTCCCTTGCCGAAGGAACGGCGTCCTACAATGGTTCCGCGGTCATTGTCCTGAATGGCGCCCGCAAAGATTTCGCTGGCCGAAGCGGAACTCTCGTTTACCAATACCACTAGCGGCAGCTTCTGGCAACTGCCGGTACCGTTGGCATATTCCTCCATGCGGGGATATTTGCGGCCGTGGGTATATACAATCAACTTCCCTTCCGGCAGGATTCGTTCACCATGCGTGTGGCGGCTTCCATGTATCCTCCGGTATTGTCGCGCAGGTCGATAATCAGGCCTTTGCACTTCTCGTGGCTCAGTTGGGCAATCGCATTCAGCAGCTCCACGTGTGTGGTGCGTCCGAATTTGCTGATTTGTATATATCCGTAGTCATCGTCGAGCATATAGCTGCGTCAATGGTGTTTTGCGGGATGTCACCGCGTGTGATGGTGAAGTCGAGCAACTCTTTTTCCGTGGCACGCTTGACGCCTAACTTCACTTGGCTTCCTTTCGGACCTTTCAGGTTGCGCATGGCCTTTTCGTTTGTCAGGCCTTTGCCTGCAAAAAGACTGTCGTTGACCATTACAATGCGGTCGCCTGCCATCAGGCCCACTTTCTCGGACGGTCCGCCGGGAATCACGCTGTTTACGTGTATCGTGTCTTCTTGAATGGTGAACTGGATACCTATACCGCTGAAGCTGCCTTCAAGTTCGGAGTTTACCTCTTCCAGCTTCTGTGCGGGGATGTAGGTGGAGTGGGGGTCGAGTTCCGCCAATATCTGCGGCATGGCCTTCTCTACCAAATCGGTCATGTTGACGGTATCCACATACTGGTCATCAATAACACGCAGCAAGGCATTCAGCTTGTTGGACGAGCTGTTGATGATTCCCAGTTTGTTACCGGCAAAATGCCTGGCATAAAACGTTCCGATAAGAATTCCCGCGACTACGCTGATTGCGATGATGAGCGGCATAAAGCGGGAGGTATTTTTTGTACTCATGATGTTTATTTACTATTAGACTATTTACAATTTACTATTTGGCTGCGCATGCAACTTTCAACTTTCCATTTTCAACTTTTCATTATCCATTGAAATAAACACTACCTCGATGCCTGCCCGTTTCAAAAGTTCGATACCATCTTCCAGGCGGTATTTCTCGGAGTAGACTACCCGTTTGATGCCTGCCTGGATAATCAGTTTGGAGCATTCTATGCAGGGGGAGGCAGTGACGTACATGGTGGCACCGTTACTGCTGTTGTTTGAACGGGCTATTTTGGTAATGGCGTTTGCTTCGGCATGGAGCACGTATGGTTTGGTGACGTTATTCTCATCTTCGCATACATTCTCAAAACCGGAAGGGGTACCGTTGTAGCCGTCAGAGATAATCATCTTGTCTTTTACAATCAGTGCACCGACCTGGCGGCGTTGGCAATACGAATTTTCGGCCCAAATGCTTGCCATACGTATATAACGCCTATCCAATGCTTCTTGTTTGTCTTTTGTAGAATCGTCCATCATATTTATGCTTTATCGTTGTGGGGTGAATCCCATGACTCTGGTTGTCGGTCCGTCTTTAAAATAGAGGGTCAGTGAATTGGCATCCCCTTCATACTTGTACACGTTTTGCAATCCGGAGATGAATGCCTTGCCTAACGGGTCGCTTTCCGAACCGTTGATTTTCACATTGAGGCTTAGTGACTGTGATTTGCCATCGGCTTTCCAAGTTCCGTCAGCGTTTGAATGGATGCCGTGTCCTGTGACTGTTGTACCCATCAATTCTCCATTCACATCAGAACCTTCAAAATTCAAAGTGAAATTGCCTTCTATTTTAAGGAAGTCTCTGCTTTTTCTTTCAGCCTCTTCGTCTTTCCATAAACCGGAATAGAACTGTCTGTTGCTGTCTTTATTCGCGAGCCGACTTAGTTTCCATGGCTTCCCGGTGAATATTCCGATAACATCGTCCTCGTTGTCGCAACCGCTTAGCAGGGGGAGCAGCGAAAACATGAGCAACATGCAAAAGATGTTCCTTATAAGTCTCTTCATTTCTTTATTCCATTTCTGATTAATAATGCGTCGATTGTAGGCTCTTGTCCGCGGAAGCGTTTATAGAGCGTCATCGGATGTTCCGTTCCGCCTTTGGAAAGGATATTCTCTCGGAAGGAGGCGGCAGTCTCCGGGTTAAAGATGCCCGTCTGTTTGAATAGCGAGAAAGCATCTGCATCCAGCACCTCTGCCCATTTATAACTGTAATATCCGGCAGAATATCCTCCGGCAAAGATATGGGAGAACTGTGTACTCATACAGGCTTCTTCTACAGAAGGAAGAACTTGTGCTTTTTCCCAAGCCTTCTTTTCATAGGCTTTCACGTCACCTTCAAACGGGGTGTTGCGTGTGTACCAAGCCATATCGAGTAGGCCGAAGCTAACCTGGCGGAGGCAGGCGTATGCCGCGTTGAAGTTGGATGAATCCACAATGCGCTGCACCAGTTCGCCCGGTATCAGCTCTCCGGTCTGGTAATGGCGGGCAAACGTATGCAGGAATTCCTTTTCGATGGCGAAGTTCTCCATGAATTGGGAGGGGAGTTCCACAAAGTCCCAATACACGTTGGTCCCGCTCAGGCTCCCGTAGGTGGTATTGGCAAACATACCATGCAGGCTGTGGCCGAATTCGTGCAGGAAGGTTTCTACCTCGCCGAAGGTCAACAAAGCAGGTTTGTCCTGTGTCGGTTTGGTGAAGTTCATCACAATGGATATGTGGGGACGGCTGTTCTCACCGGTCTTTTCGTCAATCCACTGTTCCTTGTAGCTGGTCATCCAGGCTCCCGAGCGCTTGCCTGCTCTGGGGTGGAAGTCGGTATAGAACACGGCAAGGAATTTCCCGTCTTTGTCGAAGACTTCGTAGGCATCCACATCCTTATGATAAACGGGAATATCCGGATTCTTCTTGAAGGTGATGCCATACAGCCTGGTTGCCAGGCCGAATACGCCTTGCTTCACGTTGTTCAGCTCAAAGTAAGGGCGGAGCAGCTCATCGTCGATATTGAACTTCCGGTCTTTCAGTTTATGGGAATAGTACGCCCAGTCCCACGGCATCAGGACGAAGTCTTCTCCTTCCGCTTGGCGTGCCAGGGCTTGCACTTCTGCATATTCTTGTTTGGCGGTAGGCGTGTAAGCCTCCAGCAGTTGGTCCAGCAGCTTATACACGGACTCACTGTTTTGTGCCATGCGCTCCTGGAGGTTGTATTCGGCGAAGTTGTCATAGCCTAGGAGTTGGGCAATCTCCATACGGACATTGGCCAGTTTCTTTACAATTTCCAGGTTATTGCTGGCGTTGTCATGCGTACACTTCGTATTGTAGGCCATATATAGCTCACGGCGCAGGTCACGGCTGTCTGCGTAGGTCAGAAAAGGCCATAGCTGGGAGCCTGCAGGGTGAATACCCAGCCTTCGACGCCTTTTTCCCCGGCTGTCTCTGCAGCGGCTTCTACCGCGCTCTCGGGCAGCCCGGCCAGTTGTGACTTGTCGGTGATGACAAGCTTGTAGTCGTTCGTTTCTTTCAGGTTGTTTTCGCTGAACTGCAGCGTCAGCAGGCTGAGCTCTTTGCATAAAGCCCGGTATTTCTCCTTATCTTCTCCCAGGAGGTTGGCACCGTTGCGTACAAAGCCGTTATAAATGTCTTCCAGCAGTTTGTGCTGTTCCGGCTCAATGTTTCTTTGTCTTGCTGTTCGTAAACAGCTTTGATACGTGCAAACAGCTCTTCGTTCAGGCTGATGTTGTTTTCATGCTCGCTCATCATCGGCATGATTTCTTTGGCCAGTTCCTGTAGGTCATCGTCCGTTTCGGCACTGAGCAGATTGCCGAATACAGTGCTGACACGGTGGAGCATCTCACCGGACTTCTCGTAGGCCAACACTGTGTTGGCAAATGTCGGGACTTCCGGATTGCGGATGATGGCCTCTATTTCCGCATTTTGGCGGCGGATGCCTTCGCGGATGGCGGGTACGTAATCTCCGGTCTTAATCTTGTCGAACGGGACAGTGCTGTGCAGCGTGGAGTATGTTTCAAAAAAAGGATTTTGAGACGATATAGTGTTCATAAAGCAAAGCAATATTAGAGTTAGTATAATCTTCATCATGTTTAAAGGGTCTGATAAAAAACGAACTAGCTGCAAAATTGCAAAAAAAATAGGCGACTTCTGCAGAAGTCACCTATTTTTTATTATTTTCTAACTGTATATTAGCAGTTAACTGATGCCATGTGAGCAATCAAGTCAAGAACCTTGTTAGAATAACCGATTTCGTTATCATACCAAGATACAACCTTAACGAAAGTATCAGTCAAAGCGATACCAGCCTTAGCGTCGAAGATAGAAGTGCGAGTGTCACCCAAGAAGTCAGAAGAAACAACTGCATCTTCAGTGTAACCCAGAACACCCTTCAATTCGCCTTCAGAAGCTTCCTTCATGCAGCGCAGATTTCAGCGTAAGTAGCGGCTTAGCCAAGTTAACTGTCAAGTCAACTACAGATACGTCCAAAGTCGGAACACGCATAGACATACCAGTCAGTTTGCCGTTCAATGCCGGGATAACTTTACCTACAGCCTTAGCAGCACCGGTAGAAGACGGGATAATGTTGCCGGAAGCAGCACGACCACCTCTCCAGTCTTTCATAGAAGGACCGTCAACTGTCTTCTGAGTAGCAGTTGTAGAGTGAACAGTAGTCATCAAACCGTCAGTGATACCCCATTTGTCGTTCAATACCTTAGCGATAGGAGCCAAGCAGTTGGTAGTACAAGAAGCGTTAGATACGAATTGAGTACCCTTAACGTAAGTCTTTTCGTTAACACCGCAAACGAACATCGGAGTGTCGTCCTTAGAAGGAGCAGACATTACAACATATTTTGCGCCGGCTTCGATGTGAGCTTGAGCTTTGTCTTTGCTCAAGAACAAGCCAGTAGATTCAACAACGTATTCTGCCTCTACTTCGTTCCATTTCAAGTCAGCCGGGTTTCTTTCTGCAGTGATGCGGATAGCCTGACCGTTAACGATCAGCTTGCTGTTTTCAACATCAGCTTCGATAGTACCGTCGAACTGGCCGTGCATAGTGTCATACTTCAGCATGTAAGCCAAGTAATCTACCGGGCAAAGGTCGTTGATACCTACGATCTGAATATCGTTTCTCTTCATTGCAGCGCGGAATACGAAACGTCCGATACGTCCGAATCCATTAATACCTACTTTAATCATTTTGTTTAAACTTTTAAGGGTTTTTATAATGTTTAAAAATAAACTTTCGCTTACTAATTGCAATTCTTTCTGATTTGCGGTGCAAAAGTAAGAAAATGTTTTTATATTCGTAACCAAAATCATAATTAAATAATTGAAAAGATGGGAAAAAGTTCATTTTTACAGGAATTTAAGGCTTTTGCCATGAAGGGCAATGTGATAGACATGGCCGTCGGTGTGATTATCGGTGGGGCATTCGGAAAAATCGTCTCCTCCATTGTGGCAGATGTGATTATGCCTCCTATCGGGCTGCTGGTGGCGGTGTCAACTTTACAGACTTGAAGTGGGTGCTGAAACCTGCCGAAATGGTGGACGGAAAAGAAATTGCTGCCGTGACCCTGAATTACGGTAATTTCTTGCAGGTCACCTTCGACTTCCTGATTATAGCATTCTCTATCTTCATGTTCATAAAGTTGTTGACCAAGCTGACTGAAAAGAAGAAAGAAGAGGCACCTGCCGCTCCTCCGGCTCCCCCTGCCCCGAGCAAGGAAGAGGTGCTGCTGACCGAAATCCGTGATTTGCTGAAAGAAAAGTAATATCGAAGCGGAACTTCATAGGGATGTCAAAACCCTCTTGACGCTTTTTTAGGCGCGAATCTAAGACCTACACAAGTTTTTGCACAGGAAACTTGCGTAGTCTTAGAATTCCGCGCCTAATATTATAACATGATGAAAGCGTTCATGGCTTTTGATACATTCCCTAATGCATTTAACTCTCCCCGGTACCGCCGGAAACTGTCCCTTTTTATACTAAGCAGTAATCTTACCACAGCCGTGGTAAGAAAATAACATTGCTGTGGTAAGCAAGTTGCATAGCTGTGGTAAGAAAACAGCACGGTTGTAGTAAGAATAGCTTTTAGTATCCTTGTGGATAGTTCTAGCCTGAAATTAAAGCTGTTTTTAGTAAAAAAACGTTTTTCTGTCACATTATCCCTGATAATTCCTTTACTTTTTCTACTTTTGCAAATCATTTATTAAAGTCTATACGGATTTATATGCAAGAGAAGATTATTATTCTTGATTTCGGTTCGCAAACCACGCAGCTCATCGGCCGCCGGCTGCGCGAATTGAATGTCTATTGCGAGATTGTACCTTACAACAAATTTCCATACGGAGATGAGAGTGTAAAAGGAGTTATCCTTTCGGGTAGCCCCTTTTCTGTTTATGATAAGAGTGCATTCAAGGTAGATTTGAGCGGGATTCGTGGGAAATACCCCATTCTGTATCTGCTACGGTGCGCAGTTTATCTCCTACAGCAACGGTGGACGGGTGGAGCCGGCAGGAACCCGCGAGTACGGACGTGCCCATCTCGGTTCTTTCGATTCGGAGAATGTCCTTTTCAAAGGGGTAAGGAAGAATACCCAAGTATGGATGAGCCATGGAGACACGATTACAGCCATTCCCGACAACTTCAAGATTATAGCTTCTACGGACAAGGTAGCGATTGCTGCTTACCAGGTGTCCGGCGAGGAGATGTGGGGAGTGCAGTTCCATCCGGAAGTATTTCATAGCGAGGACGGTACGCAGATGCTGCGCAACTTCGTGGTGGACGTATGCGGTTGCAGCCAGAGCTGGAGCGCCGCATCGTTTGTAGATACTACTGTGGCCGAACTGAAGGAGCAGCTTGGCAACGACCGAGTTATCCTGGGACTGAGTGGCGGTGTGGATTCTTCGGTAGCCGCCGTGTTGCTGCATCGTGCCATTGGCAAGAACTTGACCTGTATCTTTGTGGACCACGGACTGCTTCGCAAGAATGAGTTCAAGAATGTGATGCACGACTACGAATGCCTGGGACTGAACGTGATTGGCGTGGATGCCAGCGAGAAGTTCTTCAAGGATTTGGAGGGAGTGACCGAGCCTGAGCAAAAGCGTAAAATCATCGGCCGCGATTTTATCGAGGTCTTCGATGCCGAAGCGCACAAGATAACCGATGCCCGTTGGTTGGCACAAGGCACCATTTATCCCGACCGCATCGAGAGCCTAAACATTACGGGCAAGACCATCAAGAGCCATCACAACGTGGGCGGTCTGCCCGAGGAGATGAACCTCCGTCTGTGCGAACCGTTGCAGTGGCTGTTCAAGGACGAAGTACGCCGCGTGGGACGCGAATTGGGAATGCCCGAACATTTGATTACCCGTCATCCTTTCCCCGGTCCGGGACTGGCTGTCCGCATCCTGGGGGATATAACACCGGAGAAGGTGCATACTTTGCAGGAAGCCGACGATATTTTCATTCAGGGCTTGCGTGACTGGAAAGTGCAGGATGCCGACGGCAACGAGACATCGCTCTACCATCAGGTCTGGCAGGCGGGCGTCATTCTTCTGCCCGTACAGAGTGTGGGCGTGATGGGCGACGAACGCACCTATGAACGTGCAGTGGCCTTGCGTGCCGTCACTTCCACCGATGCCATGACAGCCGACTGGGCGCATCTGCCCTACGAATTCCTGGGTAAGGTGTCCAACGACATTATAAATAAGGTGAAAGGTGTGAACCGCGTGACCTATGACATCTCTTCAAAACCACCCAGCACAATAGAATGGGAATAAGACCTACTGAAATTATTAACTTAAAAACAATATAGAAGAATGAAGCAGGATATGATTGTGATTCTGGATTTGGGAAGCCATGAGAACACAGTGCTTGCCCGGGCGATTCGTGCGTTGGGAGTATATAGCGAAATCTACCGCACGACATTACTGCCGCCGAACTGAAGGCCTTGCCGAATGTGAAAGGCATCATCATCAACGGCGGCCCCAACAATGTGGTTGACGGGGTGTCCATCGACGTGTTGCCCGAGATTTACGAAGCGGGATTCCCCGTAATGGCTGCCGGACACGACAAGGCGCTGTGCGAAGTGAAGCTGCCGCAGTTTACGGATGATGTGGAAGCCATCAAGGAGGCTGTGAAATCTTTCGTATTCGATACTTGCAAGGCTGAGGCGAACTGGAACATGACGAATTTCGTCAACGACCAGGTGGAGTTGATACGTCGTCAGGTGGGCGACCGTAAGGTGCTGCTGGCACTGTCCGGTGGTGTGGATAGCTCCGTGGTGGCCGCTTTGCTGCTGAAAGCCATCGGAGACAAGCTGGTTTGCGTACACGTGAACCACGGACTGATGCGTAAGGGCGAATCGGAAGCCGTGGTGGAAATCTTTGGCAAGGAGCTGAAAGCTAACTTGATATACGTGGATGCTACAGACCGTTTCCTCTCCAAGCTGGAAAACGTGGCTGACCCGGAAGAAAAGCGCAAGATTATCGGCGGAGAGTTTATCCGTGTCTTTGAGGAAGAAGCCCGCAAGCTGGACGGTATCGACTTCCTGGGACAAGGTACCATCTATCCCGATATTGTAGAGAGTGGCACAAAAACAGCCAAGATGGTGAAGTCTCATCACAACGTAGGCGGTCTGCCCGAGGATTTGCAGTTTGAATTGGTGGAGCCGTTGCGCCAGCTGTTCAAGGACGAAGTACGTGCATGCGGTGTAGAGCTTGGATTGCCGTACGAGATGGTTTACCGTCAGCCGTTCCCCGGTCCCGGATTGGGAGTACGTTGTCTGGGAGCATTACCCGTGACCGCTTGGAGGCTGTACGCGAGTCGGATGCATTCTGCGTGAGGAATTCCAACTGGCAGGCCTGGATAAGAAGGTATGGCAGTATTTCACTGTGGTGCCCGATTTCAAATCTGTGGGTGTACGCGACAATGCACGTTCGTTCGACTGGCCCGTCATTATCCGTGCCGTCAACACAGTGGATGCCATGACCGCTACCATTGAGCCGGTGGACTGGCCCATCCTAATGAAGATTACCGACCGTATTCTCAAGGAAGTGAAAACCGTCAATCGCGTTTGTTATGATATGTCTCCGAAACCCAATGCGACTATCGAGTGGGAGTGAGATTGACCAATGATAATGATAGCCTCACCTTAAAAACGGTGGGGCTGTTTTTTTATAACAAAACAACAAAGAATAGAACAATGAAACTTTTATGTATGATTGCTGTCTTTTTGTGCATCCCCTGGGTAGCCTCTGACGCACAGAAGCAGGACTGGGGAAATTTGAAACGCTATGCAGAGGCAAACAAGGAACTGGTACGGAAGGGAAAACAGAAGGACCGGGTGGTTTTTATGGGCAACTCCATCACGGAAGGATGGGTGGCAAACGATGCCGCTTTCTTTGAAGACAACGGTTATGTGGCCGTGGTATAGGCGGGCAGACTTCTTCCCATTTCCTGCTCCGTTTTCGCGAAGATGTCATCAAGCTTGCTCCGGCGCTGGTCGTGATAAATGCAGGTACCAATGACATTGCGGAAAATGCAGGCGCTTATAATGAAGAATACACTTTTGGAAATATAGTGTCTATGGTAGAGCTGGCACGGGCCAATAAGATAAAGGTGATTTTGACGTCTGTGTTGCCTGCCGCTGCCTTTGGCTGGAATCCTTCGGTGAAGGATGCTCCGCAAAAGATAATGCAGCTGAATGCCAGAATCCGGAAGTATGCCCAGGAAAACAAGATTCCTTATGTCGACTATTACAGTGAGATGGTGGAAGGCGACAATAAGGCTCTGAACTCCTCGTATACCCGGGATGGGGTACACCCCACTCTAGAAGGGTATAAAGTGATGGAAGCCTTGATAAAGAAAGCGATAGACAAGGTGTTGTAGGAAATCTCGGTTCAGGTGGCCTATAAGAGCTTTTCTGCGTCGGGAATCATCATCTCGCCTCTGTGCAGTTCGAGCAGGCCTTTCTCCTGCATGCTGTTCAACGCTCTTGATACTCCCATACGGGTATCATTGACCACCTGAGCCAATTCTTCCATTTTTATTTTCAGTATTTTCCTGCCTGACGGACGTTCGATATGTGTCAGGATAAGTTGCCGATACGTTTCTCAAGGTTGTCGGTGCTTTCTGCCCAAAGACGGTGTTTAGGCTTTGGGCGCGGTTGCTGATGATATTCATGTAATTCAGGCGGAATATGTCATATTTGAACAATTCGCTCATGACGAAAGCCTTGCTGATGCTCACTGTGTGGGTCTCGGTTTGGGCGGTATAGGCCGAGACGTAGGAGGTGCTCATCCCGAACAGAGATTGTGGCTCGATGACATAAGGTGCCTGAAAATATTCCGTGGAGCTGTATGATGTATTCGCAGATGAAGTACATGAGGAGATTTCACCTTTCAATACGAATATCAGTTGACTGCATGTGTCACCGGCTTTCACGATAACTTCGCCGGCTTTATGCTTTGTAAAGCTCAGCTTGACTTTCCCCAGGATATTGGTAAAGTCTTCTTGTGCGAGTCCTTGAAAGAGTGGCAGTTGCAGTAATGTATCAAACATTGTATTCATAATGCTTTTTCTTCTTGTTTTGAAACAAAAGTAGATATTATCAAGGTGTACTGTAAACTCTTTGCCCCTCTTTTTGTTTTTTTTATTGTTTCTTAAACGTGCTATTCAATCCTTGTAGACGAATCCTCATCCTTCTCCTCTTCCTTCTTATCGTCCTCATCCTCATTGTTTTCCTCATCTTCGTCTTCCTCTTCGTCTTCCTCTCCGGCAAACGGATCGGGCCGTTGGGGACCGTATTCCATAAAGCCTATGGCGCATAGCGTGCCTGCTATGGCTCCGCTAAGGTGTCCTTCCCAGGAAGTGGTGGCTTTGGCAAATTGTGGGAACATATTCCATACCAGGCCGCCATATAGGAACGTTATCAACAGTGAAATGGCGATAAGCGGTACATGTTTGCGCAGAATGCCGCTGAAGAACAGAAAAAAAGCCAGTCCGTATATGATGCCGCTGGCTCCGATATGCATCCCGGTTTCCCTATAAGAAAGGTAAGCGCACCGCATCCTATCCAAATGGCAAAGAAGATGTAGGGGGCTATATGCCGGTAGAAATAGAACAGACACCACATCAGGAAAAAGAGTGGAATCGTATTGGCGAACAGATGCTTGAAACTGCTGTGTACCAGTGGATGTGCGAAAATTCCGAACACGCCCCGCTGTTCCATCGGATATACTCCCAGTCGTGTGAAGTTCCAATCCATGCCTGTCTCCAAAAACTTTAAAATGTATAAAATGAATAGCAGGAATAGGGGTATAACCGCCGCCAATGCCATTCTGCGTATATCATGCTTCATATTTCGTACAGTGATTGCTATTTTTGTACAATACTACGGAATATTTGACGAAAACCGAAAAAAAACTGACTTTTTATTTTGCCTATAAGCTTTAATTCGTATTTTTGGGCATCGCTACATGGCTTGTAGCGCATATACCGAAATAATTAACCTTTAAATAATGCACAACTATGAGTTATTTACGATTTGACAAGACCCTGATGATTAATCTGCAAGAATCTTTGCCAAGGGAGATATTGCGGACGAATAGGTCGGGAGCCTATCATTGTACAACAATTGTAGATTGTAACACACGCAAATATCACGGTCTGTTGGTGATACCGGTCCCCAACCTCGATGATGAAAACCATGTGCTGCTGTCTTCTTTGGATGAAACTGTAATTCAGCACGGTGCGGAGTTCAACCTGGGGTTGCATAAGTATCAAGGAAACCACTTCAGTCCTAACGGGCACAAGTATATCCGAGAGTTTGACTGTGAAAATATCCCCACAACTACCTATCGTGTAGGAGGCGTCATCCTTCGTAAGGAAAAGATTTTCGTACACCATGAAAATCGGATTCTGATTCGTTATACCTTGGTCGATGCCCATTCGGCAACCACACTTCGTTTCCGCCCTTTCCTGGCATTCCGCAGTGTGCGCGAGTACACGCACGAAAATGCGCAGGCAAGCCGCGACTACCAGTTGGTAGAGAATGGCATTAAAACCTGCATGTATCCCGGTTATCCGGAGTTGTTCATGCAGCTCAACAAAAAGAATGAGTTCCACTTCCAGCCTGACTGGTATCGTGGTATCGAGTATCCCAAAGAACAGGAACGCGGATATGACTTCAACGAAGACCTTTATGTGCCGGGATATTTTGAAGTGGATATAAAGAAAGGGGAAAGCGTTGTCTTCTCCGCCGGTATCTCCGAGATTTCTCCCCGCAAGCTGAAGCAGACTTTTGAGTCCGAGGTGGCCGACCGCACTCCGCGTGACAGTTTTTACCACTGTCTGAAAAACTCGGCGCACCAGTTTCACAACAAGCAGGGGGAGGAGCATTATGTGCTTGCAGGCTATCCTTGGTTCAAGTGTCGCGCCCGTGACTTGTTCATCTCCCTGCCGGGTCTTACTTTGGCCTTAGGCGAGCAAGATGAATTTGAAGACGTGATGAAAACAGCCGAAAAGGCTATCCGTGAGTTTATCAATGGAGAACCTTCCTCCTATAAGATATACGAGATGGAGCATCCGGATGTGCTGCTGTGGCTGTCTGGCTTTACAGCAGTATGCCAAGGAGACTTCGCGTGAAAATTGCCGGCAGATGTACGGTAATCTTCTCGAGGAGATTGTTGACTATATCCATGAACGCAGGCATGACAATCTCTTCCTGCACGAAAACGGACTGTTGTATACCAATGGCACCGAGAAAGCGGTTACCTGGATGAACTCTACCGCCAATGGCCGCCCGGTTATTCCACGTACGGGCTACATTGTAGAAGTGAATGCACTGTGGTACAATGCCCTGCGTTTTGTAGCCGATATGGTTCGGGAGGGGGGCAATGAAATTCTTGCCGATACACTGGACGCTCAGGCAGAAATCACCGGAAAGTCTTTCGTAGACGTCTTCCGCAATGAGTATGGCTATCTGTTCGACTATGTGGATGGTTATATGATGGACTGGAGCGTACGTCCCAACATGATATTTACCGTTGCCTTTGACTATTCTCCGTTGGATAGGGCCCAGAAGAAACAGGTGCTTGATATTGTGACGAAAGAACTGTTGACTCCGAAGGGCTTGCGTACACTGAGCCCCAAGAGTGGCGGATACAATCCGAATTATGTAGGTCCTCAGATTCAAAGAGATTATGCCTATCATCAGGGTACGGCATGGCCGTGGCTGATGGGTTTCTACATGGAAGCATATCTGCGTATCTATAAAGTGAGTGGCGTGTCGTTTGTAGAGAGATACCTCATCGGTAT
>ENA-OQCK01000584-OQCK01000584.1-human-gut-metagenome-genome-assembly--contig:-NODE-584-length-18517-cov-1.897227_pt1 | contig 18517 bp, 23 predicted proteins | sample MGYA00242498_ERZ504578 | MGnify/ENA primary metagenome ERZ504578 (study PRJEB26092, sample SAMD00036229) | human gut metagenome | host: Homo sapiens | study: EMG produced TPA metagenomics assembly of...
CAAGACAGACCTCGTCCGCCGCAAGTGGCTGGAAAACGACTTCTACGGAGCGATCTACAGCGCTAACTACCGGGGAGAGCGCTTGCAGTTTTCCGCCGGAGCCGCCATCAACCGTTATGACGGCGACCATTTCGGACGTGTCATCTGGGCAAAGCAATCGAACAACCTTCCCGTACCGGACTACGAATATTATCGTAACACGGGCGACAAACTGGATTATAATATGTATGCCAAGGCCAATTACCAGCTCCATCCCAATCTGAACGGTTATCTGGACATGCAGTACCGGGGTATCCACTACACGATCGAAGGCAGCGACGACAAAGCCGGCGACCACGTGAATGTCGACAAGCACTGGAACTTCTTCAACCCCAAAGCGGGCATTAACTTCCAAAAGGGTGGCCACAACGCTTTCGTCTCTTTCTCGGTAGCCAACCGCGAACCGAACCGCGACAACTTCACCGAAGCCGGCCGAGACGAACGCCCACAGCACGAGACGCTCTACGATTATGAAGCCGGCTACGGTTTCGGAAACTCCCGCTTCCGCATCGGCGCCAACCTTTACTTCATGGACTACAGCAACCAGCTGATCCTGACCGGCAAGATCAGTGAAATCGGCGAAGCCCTCACTTCCAACATAAAGGACAGCTACCGGATGGGGATAGAACTCACGGGAGGTGTGGAAATCACCCGTTGGCTGGACTGGAGCGGAAACCTGACATTAAGCCGGAACAAGATCAAGAACTTCACCGAAAGCATCGAGTCTACGACGCCGACTGGAACTTCCTGCGCGAGGACCACAACGAATTAGGGACGACCGACATCGCCTTTTCACCGGACATCATCGCCAACAGCATGTCAATTTCAGTTGGAAACAATTCAGTGTGAGCTTCAACTCCCAGTTTGTCGGCCGCCAATATATCGACAACACCTCTTGCAAAGACCGTTCCATCGATCCCTATTTCGTCAGCAATCTACGCGTCGGTTATGTTTTCAAACCAAAGTTCATGAAAGAAATAGCCCTCGATGTCACGGTCAACAACCTGTTCAACGAACAGTATGAAACCAACGCCTGGGTCTACTCGGCAATCGTTGGCGGCGAACGCTATAAAGAGGACGGCTATTTCACCCAGGCAGGAACAAACGCGATGGCACGAGTCACATTCAGGTTCTAACACACATTATAATCATGCAACTATTGGAATATTTCGGAGTATTGACCGGGTTGCTTTATCTGTTCCTGGAGATCAGGCAGCACCGGGCCATGTGGGTGGTAGGTTTCCTCACTTCCCTCGTCTATGTCTTTGTCTTCTTCTTTTCGAGATATACGCGATATGGGATTGAACATATATATGTAGCCATCAGCATATACGGCTTCTGGCAGTGGACACGCAGACGTGAGGTCGAAACGGCCCAGAACGGAGAAGCCGCCCCTCCCAGGAAGCGATCCTCTACCGTAACATGACGCCCCTCCTTTTCGCCGGGATCTGTTCCGCCATCCTCGCCCTGTTCGCGTTGCTCTATTACTTCTTGCATTATTTCACCGATTCGCCGATACCGGCAGGCGATGCTTTTACCACTGCCGTCGGAATCGTCGCCACCTGGATGCTGGCCCGCCGGATCATCGAGCACTGGATATTCTGGATCATCGTCAACTGCGTGTCCGTCTATCTTTATTACCTGCGTGGTCTCTATCCCACAATGTTTCTCTATATTTGCTACGCCATTCTGGCGGCAGTCGGATTATATACTTGGAAAAAGAAAGGAATAAGAACACATGATAGCACCTTATAATTGCGTAGTCGTGGCAAACGGCAGTTTTCCGCAAACAGCTTTACCGCTCCGTCTTTTGCACGAAGCTTCCGTCGTCATCGCCTGTGACGGGGCCATCGAGGCATTGGACAAAGCAGGCATCACCCCGGCAGCCATCGTCGGCGATTTGGACAGCATCCCGTCCTGCTTCCGCGAGCGCTACGCCGACCGTATTCATATCGTGGAGGACCAGGAAATAAACGACCTGACGAAATCCGTCCGTTTCGCCCACCGATCCGGGGAGCAGGAAGTCCTGATCTTAGGGGCTACCGGGCTGCGCGAAGACCATACGTTAGGCAATATCTCGCTACTGATGGACTACGCCCCGCTGTTCCGCCGGATAGAAATGCTTTCGGACTATGGGATTTTCACCCCTCTCCGGCAAACGACGACGCTGGCAAGCGATCCCGGTACCCAAGTGTCTCTTTTCTCACTCGCCCCTTCCGGCACGATTTCCACCACCGGACTACGCTGGCCCATTCGCGACCGCCGGCTGACAGCCTGGTGGCAAGGTACATTGAACGAAGCGACGGGTGACAATTTCACCGTCGCTCTCTCACCGGAGGCCCGTGTCATTGTCTACCGTACTTTCTAAATAAAAAGTCCCGAAGGGAAATCTTGCGATCAGCCTTCGGGACAAAATACACCCTCAATTTTACAACTTAGTATTTATTCAAGCCTCACGGCTGTTTAATAATAATGCTATTCAACCACCTGTCAGGCAGGCAACTTATTCAATTGAGAAGCTTTCCATTCAGGAAAACCATCAATGTTGTCATACATGTGGAACTGCAACTTGTCATCCGCCACCCTTTTCAACTCCGTTTTAGGAGCCAGTGGCAAACACATGTCATCCACTGCAAACAGTGCTTTCAACAAAACCACATCGTACCCCTCGCGGATTACTTCTTTCTGTAGTATCACCGGCACATTCAATCTGGCCAGATAATAAGCAGAACGTTCATACGCGCACCATGAATCGCCTTCGAGATATAAGTAGACACCATGCTGGTTGTCTATCTCATTCATCAGAACTTTTTCGACATCCGCTATACGTTCCATAATCTGAATAATTTAAAATTCTCAATCTTTTATATGCAAACTCTATGTTGCAAAGATATGAGCAAATATGGCAAAGGTTACATTGTGAAAGTCTCAATCTTACTACTCAAAGCTATCAAATAGCTGATTATCGGCCTCTTTCTTACGCAACTCGTCCAAATTGGCCGCAGCTCCCTTCACACCGGCAGCTTTTGCTTGTTCCAGCAGCTTTCCGGCCTCGTCCAGATTCCCTTCCAACAGGTTCAGGACACCACGTGCATGGATAGCTTCGGGCTATTGCCGGCCTTAGCCAGATAAGTACGGGCCGCATCCAGGTCGTTCTTCGACAATGCGATATTGGCGGCGTTCAGGTTGGCGACAGGGTCGTCACTGTACATGCGGACCGCTATCTCGAACACTTCATTATATTCCTTGCTTCCGATCTCGTAGCTGTTGGCCACCGCGAACATTTCGCTCAAACTCAACTGCTGCGGACGCGTCTTGATAATCTCGCGGCCTTCTTCAACCGTAAAGAACCGCACCTGGTAAGCGACACGGTAGTCGGAACGACGCAACGAAGGATAGATATTCTTCAATACATAACGGTAAGGAACCCCTCCGTCCAAAGCTGCCAGCCTGGCGTCTTTCTTATCCGGATCATCATTGCTGTTGATGATAGCCAGCACAGCCTCACGCGAAGGAACGCTCCGGTCGGCCTCTACTTTTGCTTTCAGGCCTTCCCAATCTTCTGAACCGTTATCCAACGTGAACAGCTCCGGTTTGAAGTCGTGTTTCTTCCGGATATATTCGGAAAGTGCTTTCACACGATTGCCAGCCAGGACCGTATTGGACTTGTAGCTGCCTTCAGGCGATGCAAAACCTTTCAGAATAATGCCTTCGAGTGTGATGTTCTTATCGTTTACGACCGTACTGATCGTATTGTCGATCTTCGCCAGTTCCACCGCATTGTTACGGAAATCCGGCAGGATCGCATATTTACCCACCTGGAAGTCCAGATAAGCAGTCCCTACCTCAGCACGATGTTTTACCGTTTCCGCTTCCGGAGAGATATAAGCCAGGGTAGGCTGCACCTCATACCGCTTGTCGGGACGGGTCAGGACCTTGTCGGCTATCACAAGCGGCGCACCCTGTTCCTCTTTTCCACAACCGCACATATTCGGGACCAGCACGAAACGGGCGTCTTTCATCCACGATTCAAACGGGATTACCGTTTTATAGTTGATGACGTTTTCATTCTTCCCGGCCTGAACGACCAAAAAGCGGGGTTCATCCTGCAAGTTATTCAAAGCGATCTCGCGGTCATACACTTTCTGGCTGATCCGTCCGTTCAGCAGGATGGAAGGTAACCCTTCCTTCTGTGAAGCCGATTCCAAAACCGGTGTCAGGGAGAGGTTCTCGCGAGATTTGATCTGACTGCCGTCGACCGTGATCACGGCGTCGATCACCAATTCGTTTCCTTTTTGTTTCAGTTCGTTACAAACCACTTTTACCGGGGCCTGAGCAGGATAGCCGGCGAAACGACAGCCAGCAGAGCTGCTGCCATATATATTTTCATTGTTTTCTTCATAGCTCCGATTATTTAATAAAGTAAATAATAGAAAGAGCAGCCTTCGTCACCCCGAAATAGTCTTTCGTTTCGCTCTTCTGAACCGTGCCGCATGATGCGCACGGATATTTATCATAGTCCAGATGCGCCATCCGATACCGATCACAGCCTCCATACTCCAACGGTTGCTCAGCAGCCACTGATAGCCATAGGACAGGCCGGCTCCGTAGAGGTTGCCCTGATAACGGTAATTCTCCATATTTTTACTCAAGAACTTGATCCCGCCGACATTATAATCGGCATAATGGGCATGCACTCCGAGAAAATGACCGTTAAACTTCTCACATAACCAATAACGTGCTTCCGGCTGAACCATCCAATGCTTCCAACGCATGTCGTCGCCAAACTTCCATCCGTTGTAGTTACCGGACAAGTCCAGTGTCCACTTCTTGCTCAATCCCATCTCAACCCCTAAGTTGATCGTTGCAGTCGCGTCGTACAGCAAGTTTGACTTTACCGCAAACTTCTGCCCATAGACGTTCGTCATCCCGGCCAGAAGCAAAAAGAGGAAAAGTACTTTTTTCATACACTTCATTTTTAATTATCTTTTGTTTTTTCTATCGCATATTAAACAACAAAGGAGATAAAACTGTTTATTCCGATACAAAAATAGAATAAGTCTTTACCACGCGCGGTAGGTGCACGTTTCAAGTTTCACAGGCAAAGCTACCAAGAACGGACCGTATGATATAAATACCAACGAAAAAAGGACAGGACGATAGAAATACCGATTAATGAATCCAAAGTGGCCTGTTCATTTCTCCGATTCCCTCTCGAAACGCGCCCATTTGAGTTTTTATTGACGACCTCCGAAGTGCGGACATGCATGCCCTTTACGAAAATGGATTCGGCTCGGATTTCGTTGATGCGATCTACACGGCGGGATTTGGCGGAGATACCGAAAGTGCAAAAATCGTTCAGGCAGACATCGTAACCGTCTTTCAACCGATCTATGATATAGTCTTCCATCAGCATCCACGAACGCGCCAGTTCCGAACGGAGGGAAGACGAACCGTGCGATATTTCTTCAAACATCCGCTCTTTGTTTATTGTGCCGCGGCTGACTACTTTGGGATAAAAACCCGTTACTTTCTCGCTGTCCTCATTCAGGTTATCATAAATGGGGACAAATCTGTATTGTATACTCATACTATATTATTTTTATAAATGATTATCATGCTTCACATCGACACCTTTCAACTCAATCACCTGATTATTTACCTATTATCAGGTGTCGATGTTGATGTCGATGCAGATGTCGATGTACTCACCCGACCGGCACATCGGCACCCGGTTCTTCTGTTTCCGGTATGACATAATAGTATTTCCGGTCTTTTTTCATCTTCTTCCGTACATTATATTTTTGCATTAATTGTCCGAACAACCTCAGCTTTGTTTCCGTAAGGTCTATTTTGCTCTGTTTGCTGATTGTCATCAATATTTCGGGTGCTGACAACGGCTCACACCCCTCCTCTTCCTCCGGAATACGGAAATAATGGAGGAACAACTCTTCCAACAAAGGCCGCTTTTCGAACATCCGGTTATTCCGGTTCAAAAGCACCTCCTCTTCCGGGGTAAACCAAAAACGTTCACCTTCCTTCAAGGCACTGACCGCCTGGGCATAGAGTTGGGGATAATCGATGGGTTCTATCCTGATCATTCCCTTCACCTCCACCCCGATGAAACGGCGGCTACCGGTGGTATCGGTCAGCAAAGCAAACGTATTGGAGGTGGCGATAAACGAAGCGAACCGCCTCATCTCCTCTATGCTCTCGCCATAGGGCTTGCGCAATGTGACTTTCGCCTTTTGGAGCAGGTTTTTCAAATAAGGCTGGCGGGAAGCGGGTATCGAGTCGAACTCATCCAAGTTGATCAGTGCGAAGCGCTCAACGCCATTTCCGCATCCTTCCGGCTTCCCAAATCAATCCCATCGACAAAATAAGGCCGCAGCTCGGGTGGCAAAAGACTCTGACAGAAAGTGCTCTTGCGACACCCTGCGGTCCGACCAGCAGAGGGGACGTGCTGTTGGCATGTTCCCGGTCCATCTGCAACCAATGTGCCACCATACTGAGGAACCAAATATAAAAGAAATTCCTCCACTCCTTGTTTTCACAGGGCACACAATCGGCAAGGGTACGGATGCGGTCCTGCCCGTCCCAATGCGGCAGTCGAAAAGAAACTCCTCGACCGGCCAGTAATGGGAGACACGCCGGGAGTCCACGTAACGCTGTACATCATATTCGATTGCCGACACGCCTCCAACTGCGCTTCGAAACAGATGCTCTTGACCGTCTCGGCCGTCACCGGGCGATAGTCGGTGAACAGCGAATGCCGTTCGCGATACTCCTTACATCCCTTCATCCGGTTGAACCGCAACTCATAACGCCTCGTCATAAACTCTTCCATCTGCATCGCCACCAGCATCCGCCGGGGCATACAAGGCCGTACGCTGCAACGTTTTTCTTTCCTGTAGACGTTCCCGAACGTCGCCCTCAACTCCATCTCCTGCTCCTTCCGAACGGGTGTATCAGGGCAAAACGGACGGCATCTTCTTCCGGGATAACGGATTGCCGGCATTTACGCGCCAGATGTACCATGAACTTTTTCCGTTCTTCATCGCCGCCGTCTTCCGCCCGACCTGCCGAAAGGTGTCAGTAAGGCTGGTTTCATAAAGGAGCGATATGCGTTTGTAGCGTTCATAGCCGGGCGCCATGCGCAACAGAGGTCCGTCTCGGCATCGTGTGCCTCGCGTGTCGTCACAGGAGCAGGCATCTGCAAAGGTTGTTCCTGGCGGATCGGCAAAGCATCCGGATTATAATACAACTCCGAATCATACGACACACGGCATCCTTGTTCCGGAACCGGAAAGCCTTCTTCTTTCCGTCTGACGGGCAACTGGAGCTGTGCCTCATAATAGCGACAGGCACGCAGGTAGGCATGGGCATGGAAAAGGCGCATACGCTCCTCCGTCTCCGGCACGGAACCGTCGGGCAAGGTAAAGGGGACCAAGACTTTGACACTCCTTCCACTCGATCCGATAAACGAGGCAAGCGTTTGCGGAAAGCCCGCCGCCCGATCCCGTATGGCAGCCGCTCCGCACGGCCGATCAGATTGCCGATACTAAGCAGCACCAATCCGGTATAGGTGACCACACCGATCCTCTCATCCTCCCGCTTCAGCGTAACGCCAAACAAAACTACAGGAATCTTTTCTGCTGCAAAACTTTTTATTCCGGGAGTCAGATAAAGAATGTTCTGCCGCAATGTGGTCACCGGCTTCCGGCTATTTTCCGTTTTCATGGCGTTCAGGACAATGCTTAGTTCAAGGTTACGGAAAGCCGCCAGGTCACCGCGAAGTTGCGTTATTTTCATATTAGCATTAGTTTTTAAATTTCCGGCAAGATAAGGTTTATATTTCGGATATCCATTGTTTTTCAATTATTTTATGCACAGACTAACACAAAACACACCGGGAACTAACTCGAACCATGCCATAAACTAATCCGGGACATACAGGAAAGTTGGGATAGGTAGTACTATGTATAAGGTATAGGTAGTACTATGAATTGCTAATAGGTAGTACTACCTATCGGTGTTATGTCGTACTATCTATAGAGAGTATGTAATATGCTATGAATTAGTTTGTGGCATGGTTTGAGTTAGTTTGTGGGGAGATTCGGGATAGTTTGCGGGGAGATAGAGGTTTAAACTGCTGAAAAACGGGGGGATGGATATGCGAAAAACAGAAAAGGTGTCGATGTGGTGTTGATCTTTATTTTTAGGTCGACACCTGTTAACTTATCGATTATAAAGGAATTACACTGAAAGGTGTCGAGGTGTCGGTGGTATGGATGTTTTTTACGACAGTGTATCAAATTGATATTTCCAGATGCGGATGACACGGATTGCGCAGATTTATTTTGTTGATAATTAATAATATCCGTATCATCCGCGTCCCCATAAATACCGATATTAGCACACCCCATCAAAATTCAAGGGCTATGCCGAAACAGCCTTGTCTCCACACGCTTGGCGCGGGAACAAGTTGTTTGGCATAGCCTTGAAAGACAAATAATCGCTTTGGTAATTAATTGAAGCCGAAATTGATCTCGCCTCCAGACTGAATATTTTCTATCACTATATTTAAAGAACCTGTAGCCGGAACACTCTGTATCAATGCAGATGCTTCATACATATTACCGACTTGAAAACCATTTTTGGGTTTCAGGGTTACGCTGCCGGAGGAATAATGCTTAACCTCCCCCTCAATCGTCGAATTTTCTATTGTTTCATCAACAGCAACCCAAGTCTCCTCGTTACAGAGCATGACACCAACTCCCTTATCTCCCCAACCATTACCACCTGCAAAATGTAAGGTTTCACCCTCTTTAATATTACCTGAATTAATCTGCGCAACCAACTCACTTGGAGCCTTATCGTTTACAAACATACAATCTTTTACTTCTCCTTTTTGAGAAACTTGATATGTGACATCATAAAGATCCCCCGTCAAGTTTATCTTTAAATCTTCTTTTGTATATGTGTAAAATTTAAAAGAATAAGTAGTACTTACATCTTCATTCGGACCAAAAGAGGCTATACCCAACTGTCCTACAAATTCTTCTTTGTTCGGCACAAGTTCACTTTTAATTCGTATATCCTCTACCACAAGCTTAATTTCTTTCAACAAAAAACCTTTATATTTTGTCTTTTTAACAACTGACAAAGCACCAGGATGTGCACTTTTGGGAGTAGATGTAGTCGTAACCGGATGACCAAAATATGTATACTTTAGCTTACCATTACTGTCTCTTTCACTTAATTCTTTTGCATTCGTCATTACTCCTCCAGGTATCTTTCCATCAGGGAATAATTTTGCTAATTGTGCCTCTGTAAGCACTCCACTTGTACCTCCTAAATCCGGATACTCATATTCTCCACCTTCCAATTGTCTCGGAATATCCACCCGCACTTTCAGTTCCACCGTGCAGCCAACTGTGTTAACGGGATTTGGATTGGAGAAGCGACTGTCGTCACGTCAAATGTTGCGGATTTGTTACCGACTTTCACCAACTGGTTAGCTTTCTCTGCAAATGCAGTTTGATATGAATCGCCACCTTCAATAATCTCCTTCAATGCATCCAGAGATTGACAAGATTTATAAGCATCATTAGCCTCTGTCGGATTGGCCACGACCCAAAGTTATAAGTACCATAATCCAAACCGGTTAAAGTGATTGTATATCCTTTTTTATACGTCTGGCTACCTCCATTTGGAGCGGGGGTATCTACATATTCATTCTCAGTTTCCGATAAAGCATCGCCGGAAAAATACTGAGACGTAATATATTTTTCATTTTCACCGAACACGAATATCCAGCAATCCTCTACATTCAATTCTTCCTCTGTCGCATACACATATCCTTCGTTTGTTGCAGCAGCTTTTGTGATGACGGAAGAGGGGGATAGTTCGATGACGAGATCGCCTTTGCCGGAAACGCCCGGCTCGTCTATTATTTTTTCTTCAGTACATGCTGCAAAGATGAACAATGCAGATATAGCTGTCAGGAATATATTTTTCGTTTTCATAATTGTGTGTATTTTACCTGTCGATACTTTCATTTTTATACTCTCCTATTTAATCACAATACAATTTCCGGGATGGAATTATGAACCCAGTCTCTCGTATAGAATTCGATTGTGGAATCTCCCCAGTCCGGAGTGATCGTCCAACGCACTTTTATGTCGTAAAGGTAGCCGCCTTTGATACCGTTATGATCGACTTCCTTCGTTATACCAGCCGGATTGATCGGGTATGTTTTCTCAAATGTTCTGCCGTCAACTGTGAACTTCACATACAAGGCTGTATTCATTTCAGAATCTTGTCTATATTGGTTAGCATAGCCATAGGCTGTTCCCATGTCAGTCCATCTCGTTCCAATTCGGTTACTACGGTTCAAAAAAGCGCCATCTTTAACATTGACACTCGCATCCCCTTCAACAATCTTGCCATTTTGTTGCAAGTTCACGAATTTAGCTTCATCAAAAACAACAGTCGGATTCCCTTCAAAACCTTTAAGTGTCACATCAAACTGAGAGAAGTCAAGTCGTGCAGCCACATGGGATACCTTCACAAGAATGGTCGTAGGATTATTTTCCGCAACAGACGGAGATGGATAAGAATTAGTTATATCTTTTCCAAAAACAATGCGCGTAGAACCATATTTGATTAGTTGATCCGCAGAAAGACATCCGGATATTTGTTGATTCAAAGCACTTTGTGCATCTCCAATATTGATATTTTTCAAAAATTGATTACCATTTATAACAACATGGGCCTCCAATGTACGATTAGTTTTGTACTTCGTCACAAACTTCAGATCCTTCAAAGTGATAGAACCATCACTATTAGAACTTACCTGATTCATATTTTGGGGGATTAAAATACCTATTACCTTTCCATCTTCCAATAAGAATACAGATACTTCAGATATCTTTTTTTCGTCATTGTTCTCATCACCTGTTGCAGGTCTGTCTTCACCGGGAACAACAGTTGTTGAAGCTTTTGTAGCCATTTCATTAAAAGCGACACCGAAGTCCAATACTGTATAAGCTTCCGTGGCTTCTTCAATACCCTTCTCTACATCATTCATGATAGCATCATCTTCCATGGAGCAGGAAAAACCGGCAAGAACCAATATTGCTGCGAAAAATATATTCTTAATTTTCATAATCCTATGTATTTTCTCATTTGACTTACGGTGCAAATGTACAGGGAATGCCGACAGGAGGCGATAGGCGAAACTTTCAAGATTAAGTGGTAAAAATACCAAAAGGCAAATTGAGAGGCACACCCTTTAATTGCGATAGAAACGATAAGCTTCTTTTAATAGACAAAAAATAAGGGGGCGTTTTGAAACGTCCCCTTTGGTTATTGTGAATCAATGATTTTATTAATTCGTATCATCTTCTGTTTGCTCGACCACATTCCACGGTGCCACTTCTATACTGAAATTGATACAAGCATTTTCCAAGATTTCATCCGGATTCGGGCTACCTTCACCGGTGATAGTTGCCGAGACCTTGAAAAACTTGTTGCTTGCAACATTACCGGCATCACCAACCAACTTCAAAGGGATATGGAAGTATCTTGTTCCTTTACTTTGATTCCCATCATAATAGTTGCCGGCAATAATCAAACGGGTCTGGTAAGCGCCACCCTCTTCTTTCGAATAAGACCCATCACCATTAGCAGTGAATGGAATACCCATAATGCTTTCCGGGCTATTTGCATTGATATATTTGTCAAAATCCCATCCTGTCAAAGCGTTTCCAGCCGTAGTCAATGACCTGTCGGAATATGTAGCCACCAATGCTTCATCTACAGTACTATTCAATGCAATCAAAAACTGATGTTCATCAAACGATTCAGGGGCTCCTCTGTAGAAACCGGCTCCCGTATTTTCTTCGCCCATAACCGATGCGTTAGCACGGACATTGGCCAAGAACACAGACGTAACATCAAATCTTATCGTTTTACCATCAGATTCCAATGCGCTGAAGTCAGCCTTCAAAGAAACCAATTGCACACACGCGATGGAGCGAGTCATTATTACTTTAGTCGCACCTGCTGCTGGAATACTTCCTGTATGGTCGTCCTTTGCTGTTACTTTTTCCGGTGTACAAGAAGAAGCACCATTATACCAATTTATGAAATGTTCCGTGTCGGAAGAAGGCTTTAAACCTCCAACAGTCAACTCTGGACTGTGCATTGGCAAATAAGATTTTCCTACTCCTACAGCATTTAATGATCTGATGTCTTTCGTTGTCTTTCCCTCCAAATCCACTAACTTGGTAACATCATTATAATGCTCCGTATTGGCCAACAAAACAACTTTAAAGGTTGTAGAAGAATTTCCCCCTTCTGTAGTCGGTTTTGCCACTTTCACATGGATAGCCTTGATTGAGGTGATGGACTGATTTTCGCCTTCTCCAGTAACATTATAGTCCTCACCTACGTACCGGAACCTTCCAAACTGACATGCTTACTGATCACATACTTTCCGGCTTCGTCAAAGACATAAGCCGTCAAAGACTGGATCTTGGCTTCTTTGCCGTTGCCGGCATCATCGTCACCTTCGGTCGATGCCTTCGTCATGACATCGGTTGTGGAGGCGAAAGAGAGATAAGCGTCTACCTCCTGCGGGCCGGATATTCCGTCATCGTCTTTTGAGCAGGATGCCATTGTGCAAACTGCCAAAGAGGCTAAAAATAAATTTCTTAATTTCATAATTGTAATACGTTTAATTTGTTCTACTTTAAATATTTACCCTATGTGTTGCCATTATCAGATTTCAACATCCTGGCTCACTTGCCCCCAATTGACCACTTCGACTTGCACATCCAGGTCTCCGGTAGTCGGCCGTGGCGGAATCGGTATATTGGGATCTTTTTCGTGGTCGCCGTCGAAGCTGGTATCCCCGAAGGTGACATTCAGGCGATATACATAGTTGCGTTTAACGTAGTTGTGATTATATCCTCTGTCCAGACCGTTCCGGTTGATCACGGCGGTGAATATTTTCGTTTCCGCTTCATACGTGTCCGTTTCAAGCAAAGTTGCTCTGACCTGTATTTCTGTCGGAGCTTCAGAGCCATCGTTTTCCATCACGTAGTGCACATAAGGTGTATCGTTTATCGGAGAGCCGTTGGCGATATCGCGGTTCAACGCTGTCGCACCGCTGTTGCCGAGGTGTCCGGCCGCCATCACCACTCCCCAATAATCACGGCTGAAAAAACGGGATGCCGTGCTCTGGTTCAATATCGTGACTTCTTCCACTCTCACCGTACGGTTGCGCAGGAGTGTTTTTGTAAAATCGGTCTTGACATTGACCAAGTCGAGACGGGCGGCAAGACGGGTGATTTCGACTGGTTCGGCGATACCGTTGATGTTCTCACTGCCCATCGATGCATATCCCAGATAATTGTCTCCCTTGACAAGGGGCGCTTGAGTCGTAATGACCGGACTGCTCATGACCAGATTGCTCTGAGACTGGTCGGCAAGTTGCGCCAGCTGGATTCGAAATCGGAATAGCTCGTAACACCGGCAAGCGAATTTTCCGGCGTATTGGAAACGATCACGATCTGTGCCCGCATGGTCATAGCAGGCACGTTCAGGATAGAGGCCTCGCCTTCCGAGTTGGTTGCCTGCCAGCCGTAGCCGATAAGCTGTGCACCACTTTCGTCGAAAACGAGCACCGAAAGGTTATTTACTTTGGCCTCTCCGGCCAACTCATTCTCATCATTCGGGTGAAACCCTTTCGTTACGGCCGACCCCGCCACCTTGACCGCAATGCTCAACGAAGCATCCGCATCCTTCCCCTTAAATGATTCATCATCCTTGGAGCAGGCAGTACAGCATAGGAGTACTACCAGGGTCGAGAGGAATATGTTTGATAGTTTCATAATCATAATGTTTATTTACCAATTGGAATTTTTGCAACACAACGGACATACCCTTCACCTTCTCCACCTACAAGAGAATTAGTTTCTACATCAAATAAACCATCCGTTGTCCAATATTTTTTATTTTTAAGAGGATTGTATGCTTCCAACTCAATAATCTTCTTTAATTCTGCACTTGAAGGTAAATAAGTAAAAAGTCCTCCAATATTGATTTGTGAAGGATTTTTACTTCCATCTGGACTTGCAGCACACAATCTATCTGCTTTCCTCAAAGTGTTAGTTCTATTAATATATTGCTTTCGTCCCTGAGGAGCATAATCTCCATCCAAAGTACCAAGCTCCAAATACATCCCATCTAAACGACGGGCATACACAGCCCCTCTTTTATTTGGATCTGCTCATCCGTCAGTAACAATAATGGCATCTCTTTGACTATCAACTCAGAAGTCTCATTTATTCCATTTGCTGTAAACGTAATTGTAAATTTACGAGTATTATAAACCTTACCATTACGAACATCATCTCTTTTTGACAAGTTAGGAGCAGAGTCATAATCTTTAGTAAAATCTCCACTACTATAAGGCCGATACCCAATTATTCCACCCTCAGTTGGAGCCAATGCATATTCACTAAGTTTATTTGCACCAATATTATAAGAGGTTGCAGAACCAGACTCCCAATTTCCATCAGTTTTTGTATAATATATTATCATATCAGAAAACTAAAGTTTGTTGTTGTCATAGATATACCACTTCCTGTAGCATTCGCCACATAAAACGGGACATAACCAAAACCTTGCGGATATCCATCAATTACCAACTCTCCTTCCGGCAGGAAAGTCGCCTCATCCAATTTTGCATGTACACGCCATTCATGTTTCAGCTCACCATATCCGGCTTCTTGGCTGAAATCCAATGTCACTATATAACTTTTATTTCTACAGATATTAAAGTCTGAAGTAATATCTTCACCCAAAAAGAAACGATAATTAATATCACCGGCATCAACTGTTGTTGAAGAAGAAGTCTGGCTTTTCACAATCGAATACTTCCCTTTTACTTCAATGTAAGTACAAGCCAGATCATCCCATTTCTTAAACCAAGTATCATAATCTACCGCATCTGCATTTTCAGGCACGTCTATACCCGGACTTTTATAAGCAGGCCCCCTATCATTGGAATAAACACCTTGTTTATTTTCATACATATAAAAGAAAGAACCTTCATTGCTTTGGACCTCATCAATATCAAACTCAATCTCAGCAGCAACTGTTTGCTCCGGTTTCAACTTACTGTCACCTTCACCAGAAATGGCATAAGAGTATAGACACTCGGTAACTTACAGACTTTTACGCTATGTATATTCAGATAGACCTTATCCATATCCGGCAAATTCTTCGTGATCTTAAATGTTATCTTCGAATAAGGCGGTACAACTTTGGCTGCATAGGATTCGCCATCACCTGCAATCTCAATAACATCATTAACCCCTTTTCATACAATCCTATGCTCATCCCATATTTTTGCGACAAACCCCAGCATCATTCTGTTCCTTGCGGTGCTGGAGATTCAATTTGTTTGGATAACAGAACTTGTTCCGTCGTATATGCTTTTGCGGCGTCTTCTGAACCGACATTCGTCAACACATAGATCTTATGCTTGCCGGTCTTGGCATTGAAAGGCACATTGTTTACAGATGTTTGATCCTTGTCTTCCACATCATGAAACGTAACGATCGGGTTTTCTCCCTTCTCGTCATACACCAACACCGCCAAGTCATTGATCGCACCGAAAGTATGATTCTCATTTTCCAAGGCTTTCGTTTCCACCACCGGGACTTCGGGGGTGCCGATATTCAGTTTCAAGGTTACCGGCAGGCCTTCGGGGACATCCGGGCCGTTGTTGCCTTTATCGAAATCTTCGTTGGTACACGAAGCGACTGTCAGCACACACCAAAGGAAGGCAGCCAGCTTTATTATATTTTTGTGTAACATACTCATTCGTTTTTATATATTAGCATTCGTTTCTTATTACCATTCAATATCATCATCGACAACACCCCAGGGGGTCACTTTGATCCTTGCGCCTAAGAAGGCCCCGTCTTCACCCCATGCGAATAGTACCAATGTGCGCTGGAACGGATGGATTTCGATCGGGCCAGTCGTGCCGTCGTCGAAAGTTCCTTCCTTCACTTCGTAGCGGTCGTTGCCTACCTGTATGCTTCCGGTCATATTCTGGCCCAAGTAGAGCGACTGCGGACCTGTCGTTTCCCATTCGGAGCCTTTCCAGTCGGCTTCGGGATTGTAATAGACACTGTCGCCGGTCAACTCGCCTTATAGTCGATCGTGTTCAAGGTGCGGTCCATATAGAAGTCGCATTCGTCGGTCGCACGCAGTCCTCTTGCCGTCAGGGCATATTGAAGGTTGAGGGTTCTCATCTCGACCGTTCCGGTTTTGGGTTCGAGCACGATTTCCTGGTTCCCGCCAGTCACGCCGTTCCCGCGTACCGTCACATCGATATCGCCGAAAAAGATGCTGTCGGGAGACTGTGCGATCTCATCTTCACTCCTCAGAGAAACAGCGAAGTCTTCGGCCTTGGTGGCCTCGTTTACGTCCTGATGTCCTTTGAGGTTTCCCCATGCGATCAGGTGCAGTTTCGAACTTTCGGGATAGTTCAACTCGATGGTTTCTTTACCTCTGATAAAGGCATCGTTGAGATCGCGCGTGTCAAGCAGCTTCGAATTATTATCGTAGATAAAGAGCTTGGCTTCCGAAACAACGCTCAAAGCCGTGATATCATCACCTTTGTGGTTCACTACCTTTAGTGTCAGCTTATAGCACTCGTCCAAGTCTTCCTTGATACAGCCGGTGACCAAGACCGTCACCGCGACAAGTGCCAGAAATAATACCTTTTTTGTCAATATCGATTTCATAACGTTCTGTTTTTTATTCTCATTCATTTTACCCTATTAATCCAAATCTTCATTTTGCTCGATCACATCCCAGTCAGCCACCGTAACAGCCACATCCATACAAGCCTCGCTTGCCGGATCATAGGGCCGGTCGGAACCACTGCTCTTAATGGTGAGGGAGATGTTGTAACGGTAGTTGCGTTTGACGTAAGAGTGGTCAGGTGTACCACCTTCAGCATCTGTCATCGTCCCCATTGCATTGACGGGGATCGTATAAAAACGGTTCGCTTCTACTCTGCCGTTACCATCTATATAAGTGCCTTCAACACTAACAAAGTACGTTGTCCGGGCTCGACGGCATCAACCATATTTTCATATACGATAAATGATTTGCCACAAGCGAGTTGGCCTGTCTCTGGTTTCCAAGGAGAGGAAAAGGTCACCTTCCGTTTATTAGCGTTAAAGCCTAACAAATCAGCCTTCAACAAACCATCCTCGATCGTCTTGTATTCACCATTCCAATATTCATTTTCATATTGGCCGTACCACCATAAAGATCCACCTTTCGGTGCTTCTTCGCTCTCCACTGCACCCCATTCTTCAGTGGAATTGGCGGCCATCAAAGAATAACCTTTCACATTTGCCACAAAGACAGAGTCAATGACGAAAAAAGCTTTTCCATTATCGGATTTTATAGAAACCGATTTCAAGTTGATTTGGGCGATGTGGCGTGTCAGTTTAATAGCATCCGTCTGTTTTGCAGCAGGAATATGAGCAGGAAAATCATTCGGATCACCGAAAACATTGTGCATTCCTTTCTCTAAATCCGCATCAATCAACTTACTACTCATAGAAAAACCATTGGCTAAAGTTTCTTTATCCAACGATCTTTGATATGCCAAAGCTTCAGTCAACGTACCAAATTGCCCTTCTTCTGTCTCTGCATTAGCCAACACAAGTATCTTGACAGCCCCACTTTGAACTTCCAATTCTTCCACTTGACTACGATTTGATACTACACGGTCGGTTTGCAATGTACTATTGGAATAAAAAACCATCACGTGCAAGTATTAATCGCATTTTCCGGATCAATATTTGTTTCTTCCTCTGCTTTCGTCAAAGTTTTTCATCTGCAACAGTTGCTAAAGACAAAGTTGCATCCGGAGTAAAGACCTCCACCTCCGGAACGTTCTCGTCTGATGAACACGCAAATGTCATCCCTACCACTATACTCAAAAGAAAATAACTCTTCAATTTCATAAATATGTATATTTTATTAATTTCTATTTATCCCTTATTGATTTATACAATACAAAGTATTTAGCTTTGCGTGTTTCAAGAATAGGTGCTACTCTCTTTATTAATAGATAAATCTATCACACAGGCGTTTTGATAGGTTTGCATAGGTTTGTGCAACAGATGCCCAAGAATACAAAAATTTCGATCTCTACCATTCCAACAGGGTACTCATTATCCCTAGAATAATATAATTTAGGTATTGATTACGAAAAAAAATAATATTATTCATGTAAATCCATACCTAGAAGAGTATGATGGAGGATCTTACAATCCAAAATTTGAAGTGACCGTGCCAGATACAATCCATAACAACAAAACGGAGTTAATATTAAATAAAAACTACAAATAAAAACGAAACTTATAAACGA
>ENA-OQCK01000586-OQCK01000586.1-human-gut-metagenome-genome-assembly--contig:-NODE-586-length-18456-cov-2.817557_pt1 | contig 18456 bp, 30 predicted proteins | sample MGYA00242498_ERZ504578 | MGnify/ENA primary metagenome ERZ504578 (study PRJEB26092, sample SAMD00036229) | human gut metagenome | host: Homo sapiens | study: EMG produced TPA metagenomics assembly of...
GATATTGTGCCGCTCACACCAGGCATTATCAGCCATACCGCTCTGGCGGCATTCAGTAATAAGCTGGAGCCATTCTTGCTGAGAACGGCGGGGATTGTATCTGGCCATGATCGTCCTCCAAAATGAAAGTATAGTGAAATACTACTTGATTACCATTATGGAGGAATTGGAGCTTATTTACAACACGCCCAATATTTCGGCGCTTACGGAAGAACATCTTTTAACACTGTAAACTTAATTTTCTTTTCTTCTAAAATCTTAGATAGTTTATCTCTATTATTATAAATTGCCTGGAACTCCATTTCCGTGTCATAAAAGATAACCTCATCTAACGGATATCCTTTTTCAATCAACAATAGAACCATTGCTAAACTATCTTTCCCAAAACTACAGCTTGCTATATACTTCATACCAGCCACTTACCTTATGGTGCGTGGTAAACGATATACCCTCCCATGCCCACAATTAAGTGGGCGCTGCTATTATCGTCTTTATGTTGAGTTATGCAGTCTCACAACAACCGGTTTCACCGTATAGGTATTACTCCTTCCTATTTTTTATTTTCATTTTCAACTTCTCTCTTAAACCTTTCTTCTAGTTCAAACACTGATTTACCTTCGCCTTTCATAGGCTCGTCAATCCTGCTTTGCAACCCTTTCAGCATCTTCCAATATTTAGGAAGATATAAATACATATTTTTAAGTTCTTTAAGATTTTTGTTTCTACACGACCAGCAACTTACACGGTCTAATATAGAATACAAATCAACTCCGTCCTCTTCCCAAGTGATATCGTGCTTGTAACAATAATCAAGACAATCCTTTTCAGACATATTCCACTCTGATAAAGGAGCTATTTTGTTGTAATCTAACTTCTGAAGTCTCTTAGTTTCATCTGATGCTATACCAACGTACACAATAGAATCTTTCGTATATTTGTTGCATATTGCTTGTTTTTTAAATGTATGCCATCTACAAGTTCCACCACAATATCCATCTCCATATACTATTTCTCCAGTTCTCTTTTTCTTTTCACGAATAAGCATGTCTATCCAAAACGGATTTTCGGGTTTTAATTCTGTATATTTAATGTTATTCTCTTCTAACACCGGAATAATTTTATCTCTCACATCATAAACTGCTTTAAACTCCATGCCAGTATCGTAAAATATCACTTCGTCAAGAGGATATTTTTTCTCAATTAACATCAATATCATAGCTGTGCTGTCTTTCCCCCAGCTACAACTTGCAATATATTTTTCTTTCACACCAACCACTAACCATATTCTAGTCAATGGTAATTATCTTCTGCTGACAAATCGGCCAATTGTTATACTTTTACTATCACACACATTAATCTGAATTGTGATAAACCTAGTTTCACTAGGATAAGGTGTTACTCCTTTCTTTTCTTCTCATTGTCTTATTCCTACTTTTCTTACTTTTCCAATTAAATTGAATTTTTCTGTGATTATTTGAATTTATTTTTGATACTATCTCTAATACAATTCATTACAAAATCACAGTTATCTTCATCCTCTAACCAAGTCTCAGTCCACTCGTTAATTACTTCTCCGAATTCAACTTGCTTTCTAATCTGTTCTCTAAGTTCCTCTTTAATAATTGCTTTAATTTCATCATTAGAAATTGTCATAGCAACTTCTTTAAATCTTTCAGCAATCGGTTTTAATGTAATGTAATCCTGTGTTTGGTTATCCATTTTGCTCCTTTCTGATACCCATTAATTCAACTTTTTATCGCCTAATAATTGGTAATCAAGACTTCAATATCTTTACTCTTGTCTTTTTTTTGATAATTGCAATTACTATAATCGCCATTCAAATAATGAACATTGTACTTACTAATCCACTCATCTAATAATGGATTCTCATATTTCAGATTATTACTAAGTGCAAATCGTCCATTATGGCTGTTTACAACATCAAGCATATGTAATAAATCTTTTTCATCCTGTTCAGACCATCCACCATTTTCATTGTATGTAGCAACCGAATTGTAATATGGAGGATCACAATAGAGAAAATCATCCGAAAAGAAATTACACTCTCTAAAATCCTTATTCCAAAATTCAATATGCTTATCATGCATTGCATTTATAAACACTTTTAATTTTTCTTGCAATGATAAGTTATAATCTCTTTTGCCATAGGGCATATTAAACTGACCTTTGGAATTAAAACGTATCTGGTTACTAAATGAGCATGTTACAAGCGTATAAACTTAATCCAATCTGGATTGTTATTGTAATCTTCTCTTAGCTTCAAATATTTTGGCTTATTATATTCACCAAGACCATTATTTGAATTACAACCGTATACTTCATATCCGTTTAAATCAGACCTACTAAGTCCATAGTCTGTAATCGTTTTGATGATATTATTGTGAATAACATCTGCTTCGTTTTTATAAAAGTGTTGTAGCAAGTCTACAACTTGTGAACATGTATCGTTATAAATAATATTTTTACAACCTACATTGACACCCACATTGAAACCACCACCAAACAAATCCACAAACGCTGTAATGTCTGATGGAAATAACGGAATAATTTCTTTTAATAATTTGTACTTACCTCCCACATAATTGAGTGGCTTTTAATATATGTGCTACTAATTTTCTGTTCACCTTTTTAGTCGCTTGCAAGCATTAGTCACCGGTGAAACTATTATCCTTTCCTATTTAATATTCTCTGTTATAATCACAGCAAAATTGTATTTGTTCTGTTTATAAATTTAGGTAATGCTGTCAATAAACTTCCAAACAACAGCACCAACAACGACAATCAATACACACAAAACGATTGCTTGTGGCATTGTTAAGTCGATACTAGTAACTGCATCAATAATTTTTGATTCCATTAAATCCTCCATATTTGATTTTAAAATTGGGAAATCCGTACTTGACCAAGCACGTTTAGAATATGTATAATAACTTTAGTCATTGGATTTCCAGTGATTATGTATTGAGTAGACACTTATCTAGGCGACCAAACTTCGATTAAGTGTCTACTTTTATATTCTCTTTTTTCTATGTTTCTTCCACCAATTATATTTAGCGTGTTCTCTTAATGCAAAACCACCATGCATTCTGTGATAATTATTTGAGATACCAAATAACACATTTTGATTCCAATAAGCATTTTCTATTGTTAGAGTGCAACTTCTTGGCTCTTTTAGAAACTGATATACAGGTTCGTCTACTGTTTCATCACAAGATAATTCCGGTAATTCTGAGAGAGGACATAATTCTTGATACTCTCCGTTTTCTGACTGTATAAATAAAGTTCCTTTTTCTATTTCGACTTCACCTCCACATACTTACACAACGCATAGAACCAATCAATCTTCTATCAAGTTCCTGCACTTGCTGTCTCAGCTCATTTTCTTTCTTTTTACTATCTGTTTTATGACACTTCTTCCACAAATCATCTCGCTGTTTCTTCAGTTCCAGATATTCTTCTGTTCTGTCTTCCTCGCCAACCACAACGATCTCAATCTTTTCGCCACAATGAGGGCAAAACTTAATCGGATAATAATAGTCATTCTCCCATTCATCGCCCCAATTATTAACTGTTTCAGCAAACCAAGACGCAAAATGTGGAAGTACAATATTATCATCATCACAAATATCGTAGAAGTCACCAGTAGATAATTCTGTTGTAAATTCTATTGTTTTGTTTTTAGTGATTGATTCACAGCAATATTTGAATGGTTTGTACTTATATGATACAGAGCCATCGAATTTTAGTTTAATCAATTCAATTTTTATCTTTCTCACCTCCAGTAAGTATCTCATCCAATGTTACAGGTTCATAATTCCATAGCATACACCCGACATTGTAAATTTGATTTGTAAATCCTTTATCATTCAGTTCTTTTGCTATCCTCAATTCCTCATAATGCTCTTTCGTATTATGTGAATGACCATGAAGTAAAATGGAACCATAATAATGTGCGTTATAGAACGGCATAAAATAATGACTCAAGATACATCTCTTAACTTCTCCGTTTTGAAGAGTTACCTTAATGTCATCATAATCTTTAATTGCTTCAAACAAATCCTTATACTTCCTACTTGCATTTCTAAAATCATGGTTGCCAAGAACTAATCTCTTATGTCCATTGAGTTTCTTTAAGAACTCAATATGTTCATCACCTTGTTTCCACGTATAATCACCTAGAATGTATACAGTATCATCTTTCGATACTTTACTATTCCAACGTTTTAACATTTCATTACACATGTCTTCCATTGTATTCCACGGTCTATTATCAAAACGCAGCACATTATTATGAAAGAAATGAGTGTCACTAGTAAAAAGTACCGCCATCTAAACACCTTCTTTTTATTCCTCAATCCAACCGTCTGTAATTCCAGTCATATAATAAATCAAATCATCTTTTGTATTATTTAATTCTCCGTCTATGACTTTATTCAGAATTACATCTAACCAAAAACCGATGTCTTTACCTTCTTTTATCATCATGGCTTTCTTCACATCGTTTCCATCAATCGCTAAATCTTTCAATGAAAAACACGGCTTCTCCGATAGAACTTCTTCTAATAATGATTCAATATCAAATACTTTCTGTAATCTTTCATTCTCATAATCAGAATTTTGACCTTTAATATCCGCTTTCCGTACTTGAAGAAGTCTTCTAAACTGTAATTTTCCTATCTTATTCAGCCATCTCTTAATATATTTTTTGCCGACTTCAAAGGTAGCATCGTGATAATGAATCAGTTCTACAACAGCATTTCTTGTGTCATTATCAAACCTCATACGTTTCATAATTTCATCAGTCATATCTGCACTGACTCTACCATGTCCTTTAAAGTGTCTAACACCATCTTCTCCATCCTGATATGAATGAGGTTTGCCAATATCATGAAAAAATACGGCTAATTTTACAATTAATTCTTCATATTCACAATTTTCAACCGCATGGATGGTATGATTCCATACATTATATTTGTGGTGTGGGTTATTTTGCGGAAAATCAAACATATCTTTTAACTCTGGAATAAATAATGCAAATACATCACGATACAATACCATTTGTATGCACATACTGTTTGACGATAAAATTTTACAAAATTCACTATTGATTCTTTCAATAGATATATTCTCTAAATTTTTATACTGTTGATGAATTTCCCAATCTGTTTCAGGCATCATTACAAAATCAAGTTGGGAAGCAAATCGAATTGCTCTTAATATTCTTAATGCATCTTCTGAAAATCTGTCTTTTGCAGAACCAACACAGTTTATCTTCTTATACTTGGTATCTTCCATCCCACCAAACGGATCAATTAGACCAGCTTCGTCATTATAAGCCATTGCATTGATTGTAAAATCCCTGCGCTTCAAATCTTCAATGAGATTATCTGTAAAAGTTACGATATCTGGTCTTCTATGATCAGAATAATCTCCATCCAGTCGATAGGTTGTAATTTCATATGGTTCGCCATTCGCAACAACTGTAATTGTTCCGTGTTGCAATCCAGTTTCAATTACCTTCTTATTTTTAAAAATGTCTAACATCTCCGAAGGAGTTGCTGACGTACAAATATCCCAATCACTAGGTGCTCTACCTAAAATACTATCTCTAACACAGCCTCCGACTACATATGCCTCATAGCCATGTTCTTGTAAAATATGAATCAAATCATATGCATCTTGCGGTATGCTTATTTTAAAATTCACCTTTTACCACCCTTTCATTAACACTTGCAGTAAATTCCTTAATTCTATCATAATCAGGATTGTCTGGTAAACTTGTATTCTCTTTTGCATATTCCAATTTCTTTTCAAAATCATCTACCATTTCATAGAATTCTGGAATAGGTTGGTTATTGTCGTCAAGATATTTGCCATTACGAATATCCATAAGCACGTCATGATCTGCTTCTCTATATGTTATTATTTTCTCTTTTTCAAGAATATCTAAGCACATAAGATATAAACGAATTAGATGCATCATATGCTTTCCGAGTTTACCATGTTCGATTGCGTTTTTATTTCTCTTTCCAATCTTGGAGTAATCATTAACAACATTATTCATTTCAGACCACATGGCTTTGTAATCTCTCAATGGATAATGATGTAAATTCACATCCATAAAGATTTCAGAATCATATTCTTCCTGTTCTGACTTATCAATATACAATTTGATACTGTCTTCACTAAACGAAAAATACTTTTCTGGAAATGTGTGATAAGCGTTCATAATACTGTTCAGTATATGTTTCTCTCTTTGTTCTTGATTTACAAGTCTTACTGCTTTGTTATCGAGTCTACGAGCTGCGCTGTCGCATATCCTCCAAATGAATAAACCGCTCTCTTAGATAAGAATAAATGTGCATTATCAAGTAATTCCTGACCTATATGAGATACATAGAAATAGTGTTCTGGCTTATTACCAAGCATCTCAATTGTATTAGGATTTACATTACTCAATAATGCAACAAGTTTATTGAATGAATAAATCGTGGTATCAGTCGCTTCATTTACAAACTGCTCAAAATTCTCATTAGTAAGAATCTGCATTTTACTATTCAAAGAACAACCACGAATATCCAAATCACTATTCTCATTGTTTGTTCCATAAGCATAACTGCCACCTAATGTAAGAAGTATGATGTTATTACCTAGATTTCTGTCAGTTTTAAGGAATCCATACTCATCTGATCGTAATTTTTCTTTAATCTTTTCTAATGTCATATTCTTTTCTCACTTTCTGCTTGTATTGTTATCTATTTTACATTATAATTATCATTAATGGTAGTCACCTAGACATGCTTTACTTATTAGAAACGAGCCTCCCATTCAGCTTACAATGCTACTCATACAAAGGAGGTGATAAGACATGGGCAATGTACCTATGGCGCATGTCCGTGCGTACTGGCGGTTCCGCTGTTATCAGTGGGAATTCGTACATGAACACCTGCGTCACTATCCAACCCGATAGATGATTGCAGTGGTGACTATCTATAACATGGTTCATTTCCCATATTACGAATCCATCTCAGGACTTAAAATGTGGCTTTTAAGGTACTAATAGAAATCTAAGCGAATTAATAATGTTTACCACTAATGCCAATATGCAAACCACTAAACTATAAAGTGTTCCATCCATTATAGATTCTTTTTTAATCTTTTTGTACACCGGATATCCAATGAGCCAAATTATATAAATCAATACACTAATCCAAAATATCACCTGCATTTTCTTTTCCTTTCAAATATATACAAAATCGTTAATTCATTCCTTTAACACCACCACAATATATTTGTCCATCTCATGTCCCAATTTCACACAATTTCCATGAGATATGTGATTTTTCCATGCGTTATATGATTCATCAAACTTTTCTCTATTTAATTTTCCTTTTTTAACCAAATAAGCCATTCTCTTAAATCTCTTTTTAGCAACTCTTTTATTTTCGTTTTTCAACTTTCGTATAACCTTACCATCAATTGTAACGTATGTATGAAATCCACAAAATTTAATACCATTCTTGAAAGGTATAATCTGTGTCTTTCCATTTAACTCAAGTCCGAGACTATGAGCAAATTCATATATTGTAGACAGACACCATTTCGCATATTCTTTTGATTCAACAATCAAGTAGAAATCGTCCATATACCTTCCATAATATTTCACACCTAATTCTCCTGTGATAAAATGGTCAAGTCCCGATAAATATAAAAGTGCAAACACTTGACTTAATTGATTTCCCAATGGAAGACCGAACCCCTTAGTGCTATCAATAAACTTCTCACATAGCCAGTATACATCGTCATCCTTTAAAAAATATCGCACCATATCCTTCAATATGTCATGGTCAATACTGTAAAAGAATTTGCTAATATCAGCTTTTACAATCCAACAATCATATCCGTATTTATGATATGCTAGATACATTTGTGCTCTAAGCCAATCCAAACCAAATAAAGTCCCCTTTCCCACTTGTCCAGCAAAGTTATTTGGTACAAATTCAGTTTTTAAACACGGCAAGAGTACGTTGTCACATAAACTATGTTGCACTATTTTATCTACAAATGAACCAGATTTTATTATTCTTTCTTTTGGTTCATAAACCGTAAACTCATTATAACTTTCCAACTTCATATGTCTTTGTTTCCAATCTTCTCTTTATCTGATGAATTCCATCAAGTGCAGTAATTTGAAATCGTTGTCTACTTTTAGAAAATCCTTTACCCGATTTAGATTTTATATATGCTTGATACAAATTGCCAAAATCAGTTATCTTCTCGAAATCAGTTTTACTTTCTATCATAATATTGTATTCCTTTATATTTATCCTGCCTCTTGCGAGACAGGAAGGGTTGTCTATTCTTTTGATGATGGGACTCTAATTTCGGTGTTTCTCCTACTTCTTTCGTCTTCCATCCCAGAACGGGCGAACACCCCTATCGTTCCAACCACAGTCGTTGTAGTTCACGTCGCCGTCGGAGTTGACATACTGGATGTAAGAGGCCATACAATAGACAACCCGCAAAGCTCATCTCTGTTTATCTTTCGAGCGCCAAGCTATGGTCATGTACTTTATATCATCAATTTGCTTTTGCCAATATGACACCGTGTCAGTTCCAATCAAATTCATGTTCATTGATAGTTCTACATAACACGATAATTTGTCGCAGCAAGATATTGCTTTAGTCTGAAGCTCTAGTCGTTCTGATTTTGAGGTTTCTAATTTCAGTCTATTTGCATCAAGCAAGTATTCATAAATATCCATACAACGATTTTGAATACGTTTTATTAAAATCGAGTGTTTGACTGGATATCTTTTTCTGTTTGATGTAATTGTCATAGTATATTCCATAAGTTTTATAGATTTTACAATGACATCAAGTTCTGCCATAAATAAGTTCCTACCTCCATTTGTTATTGTCCAGCCACCGGCACGCTTCGCCATGCCTAGTGCACTTGCCTCCCGCTAGTTTTTTCAGATACAAAGATTGAAGATTTAATGATGCAAAACGGGCGAACACCCCTAACGTCCCAACCACAGACGCAGTAGTCCACGTCGCCGCCGGAGTTGACACACCGGATGAAAGAGGCCCCGGTGCCTGAAGGTGTACTGTCTGGTGTAGCAAGCCACCACCAGTTATCACTCTTAGGAATACTCTTCCTACATTCCCTATATAAATCCAGTGTTGGGATTGCAAGAATATCTCCCTCAACAATGCCATAATCATCTAACCCGTCAAGAGATAATAAATCTAAAGCAATTGGCACGAGTCTGTCTCCAAACTCTTTTCTTAAGTCTTTAGCTAGCTCACTATCCACAAGCTCATTGCGAATGTTGGATTCTGCATAATTGTTATTTTTTCCAAAAGTAGATTCCTCAAGAAACCATCAAGCAAATAGTATGTACCTTTTTCATCGCTCTTAATTGGTGTCCACGCACGTCCACACATAACAACAAATTTATCTTTAAGATACTCTTTTACTGCTACACGAAAGTCAGCCTCGTATCTTCCAGGATCATCGTCGTACCAATCCGGAGTAATATCCTGATCAACGATATATTCCCATTTGCCAATATCGACTGCCTTGTTTCCATCAGGTGGTACAAGTTCCGCTCTAACAAATGTCTTCGAAGCGTTAAAATGAGTATCTTCAATTCCAAGACTTTCTAACAAATCTGAATGACTATCGTTTCCTTCTGGTGCTAAGACTACTCTGTTCTTTAAAATAATTCCTGATTTAAATTTACACATATTATTTATCTCCTTCTTTTATTTTCTATTTATTTTATTCTCTCTTATGACGGACAAAATCACGGTTTGGTTCGATTTCAAAATCTCAGTTTAGTTGTCTACCAGTTCATATGTCTTTTCGAAATGTCTGGCTTACATGGATAAAATTCCCCGTTGATTCCCTTAATAATATAATCATACGGTCTGCATTCCATAATACCCTCAAGGGTCTTTATCATTATGCTACACATACTTCCTTCTCCATAAAAAAACGTCCGGGTCATCTAACACAGGTTCCATCCCCATAAGTTCCTTCACATCTTCTATGTTTCCCGTCCACTGAATAGCTTCAATTACTACTGGTTTTTTCTGTATTTCATCTCTACCTCTTTCTCCGACACTCAGCAGTCGGCTGCTAATATTAATTTTGCCGCTTAACCAACGTAGCAACATAACTACTCCGCTTTTCACCTGTAGCAAGCTCAATCTTTACCAACCCACGGTGCTCCAACGCCTTCATGGTGTCAGTTCTAATGGTTTGCCCCGGCAAATTATAGGCCCCCCAAAACGACCAATTAGGGAGTCACATAAATAAAATTCTTCTTGTTTCATAAGTTCCACGGCTTGTTCCATTCTTTTTGATAGTTTCAAGCTTTTCATTTCATAACTGACCTCCAAATGTTAATCTGCTTCACGGTCTAAATCTAAAACAGCAACACCATCACTGTATCCAACATCAGCAAGACCATTAACACTATATTTGTCCATGGTTAATCCCCAACCAACACTCGGATATAAATGGACTGCTTTTACCTCAAATTCTGGATTCTCCAACAACTTTTCCGCCAATTCTTTCGCTTTCATGTATTCCTCCAAATCTTAATATTAATTACATTAATGCCCACAGAACAACCACACTCATAACCCACAGTATGGTAATCACATTTAATGCTGTCTCGTTCCTAACCGGTGTCTTTAACCCTAAGGCAAAAGCCATGACAGCTAATGCTATTGCCTGGGGGGTGCTGATATATTCCTTAATCATTTTCTTCCTCCCTAATGTCAGTTTTAGTCACATCTTCCACATCGGTTCCTCCGTCACCACATCCACCATTAGAAATACATTTTCCATTCTGATAATCATAACATCCTTCGCATGGGTTAATCTCTACTTCATGGGTGCGGTCATCCCAAAAATTATAATCCATATATAACACCTCCTAAATTTCAGTTTTCCTTATAAGTCACAAAATCCTCGTACCCTTCCAGAATCTCCAGAAATATTTCTTCAAAGGGGATTAACCATTTTACAGAATTTTCATCACTGGTACTTGGTTCACTTAATCTGTTTAAAATGTAATCAACAAAATCCTGTTCTTTCCCTCTCTTTATATTGCTACCGTCATAGTTTTCAGGGCTGCATTTAAACAATTTCTTTAAATCCGTAACCTTCAAGGAAAAATGAATGATTTTCCCGTCTGCTGATAACTCGGTTTTTAACATTCCATTGTCGTATTTCTTTTTCATTTTTCACCTTTCCCGCAATGCCGTTAAATGCTAATTGGTGCGGGTAGGCTGGAATCGAACCAGCGCCTCTTACTTTCCCCACGGTTGCAGTCCTCAGACCGCCCAGGAGTCGAACCTGGCCCTGTGTACCATACACCGCCATAACTGTTTTGATTTATATTTTTCCAACCAAAACAAATCGTACACCAATGTCATTGTGATAATTAGCTCTTTTATGCTCTCCTCTTAATTTTTGATGGCTGACCTGTGCCATATGTTATTAGGAGTAGTACCAAATAGTTCAGCCAAATTTTTAGCGGTATCTGGAGGAGCCAGAGGAAACTCATATCTATCTGGTGTTACTGCCATATACAATTTCATTCCAATACCTCCTGTTCTAACTGTCCACATTCAATCATCTCATCTTCTGTGCCAATGCACGGCCAATTTGTCTCCCTCTGTTCCTGTTCTTCAGCATCACCATAACATTCACAATAGCTACTGTGACACCATTCGCAGCGAATATCATCATGAATCATGCAGCTACCACCTTCTTAAGAAACTTCTCCAGTTCCTGTCTCATATGTAAATAATTCTTTTTCTGATCCATAAAATATGTATCATTATTCTTTGCATACTCTAACATCCAATCATCTAATCAATATCATTTTCAATTGTATAAGCCACAAGCGTCACCAATGATAATCTGTTATCCGGATTCAAAAGCTTTGAGCCATCTTTTATTGTTCTATCCTCCAGGTCATCAAGCATCTGATTATAAAAGTCCATATCGTTTCTAACCACTTCGATGTTCAGTCCAACATTTTCAGCTATAAACTGTTCTGGTGCTACTTCATAAATCTCCTTTTCTGCTTCTTCGATATGTAAGAAATCCATCATTAAGTCTGTCAACACATCTATTTTATTTTTTACTGTTGACTTATCTTTTGTGTTTCTAGTGCTCACATCATCATATGAACGTCCTTTGATTTTTTTAGAATGTAATGATTCTTTAAAATTCCTCATAAACTCAGTAAATAGATTGTCATCAACATCCAGTTTCGCAAACTTATCAAATACAGCTATCCAAATATGTCCATTGGTAATAGTAAATAGGTCTTGTACCGATTTATCTGCAATTTTTTCGATTCTGTCAAGATTGCTTTTAAGCTGCTCAAACTGTTCATCTGATGCATTACTGTCAATATATTTCAAAGTATCAATTAGATCCTTTTTCCAGTTATCCAGGAAGAATGTAGACATCATCGCACGGGCAACCAGATCTTCTAATCCTCCCTGCTTCTTCTTTTTATTAGTGCATTTAGCAACATTTAAAAAGAAAGTATGTTTATGCGTAATCTCTTTAATATGACTTGAAGTTTTGTTGGAAACGCTAGTAATTCCGTAATGAGAAGTTGTCATACTAACGTGATTATTATAATTACGGATATGATAATCAATAATGTCATATGTACAATTGAAATAACGAGTAACCGTAAAATTAAAGTTATCAAATCTCTTCTGTAAAAACTCTGGTAAGTCGCGATAATACTTATTCGTTATATCAAAAATATCTATTGTAAACTTAGCACGTCCGTTTTCATCTAGCACCTTACTACCATCGGAATTATACTCATACTTTTTATATTTAATCTTTGTGAACTCTGCGCCTTTAGCTTTTACTGGCATTCTATTTTCTCTAAATTCTTCAGCATAAGAAAGTCGCTGAAGTCCCTCTACTAAATAGGATACCTTCTTACCGTTTTCAGATGTTTCGCATACAACAATTTCTGGAATTGGCTGATTATTTAAAATTCGAGAAAATATTTATTGGTCTGCTCCTCGTCCCACTGAAATGGTGCCCTCTGTGACACATAGTTACAATCCAGTTCCCCCTCTGCCTTCTCATCCAATAAGGATTTTAAAGCGTTTGTATCCCTTCTGTAATTATCTGTTGTATCAAGGTCCATTACCAGTTCAACATCATCTACTAAAACATTTAATTCCACTTTATTCCCCTCCAGGTTGCTTTGCTTATGCGCAGCTGAATTCTTGTTAAACATACATATTAATCTGTTCTCTCTTATGGATTTCATATTATCCTCATATTCGCTATTTGTTATATGAAGTTTCTTTTTTATCTCAGTTCCAGACACCCCATTCATTTTCATTTCAACTATTTGCCTTTGTGTATTCGACAGACTACTAAGATATTTCTGTACGCGCTCATCATCTGAAATACCAATTTCTTCAGCCAGTTCCGCTTCAATGTCAAAATCTGATGGAAGCATATCTGCAAGCGTTGACTCGCTCTCATCTCCAATCGGAGCATCAATAGAAATATCTGCAATAACTACATATTTTTGCTTTCCATTCTTGTCTTTAACAAGGTTTCCGTCTTTATCTCTTTCCTCGGTTAAATTACAGCGCTTAACTCTGCGATTATCTCTTGTCCAATCATAAAAGGCACGGTTGATATTGCCTTTCAAATATGTGCCAAACTGACTCCCCTTTGATTCATCATAGGTTCCGAGACTTTCCAATAATGTATCAGATGCAACATCATACAATTCATCGTAGTCCATAAGTGGTACACCCTTGCGATAAATTATAGGGTCACAAATCTTTCTAAGCATCGCCATGTTGTTATTATGGTAATAATTAATTGTGTCTTGTTGTTGTGGCGTCAAACTAGCAAATAACTGTTGTTGTTTCGTCAAGTCCATAAGAAAACTCCTTAGATATGTACTAATAGCCCTTTAAAAGCTGTTCCATCATGTCATAGTATTTAGTTCTCCCTTTGTAGGGTGAATATTTTGATTTTGATAGTTCTGTTTTAATCTTGCCTATCGACCATTGCTCTTTCAATGCCCGTGTCAGAACCTCTATGTATACTATCGATTGTTTAATGTCTCGTCGCTTCTCCTTAAGTTCATTCCTGATTTTGTCCACCTTGGTCATTACATGAGCCGGCGGCCGATGGCCCATCCTGGCATGATCAATATCGGATAGCGCACTATCGTAAAATGATAAACCCTGTTTTAAAGTAGCGTTGTATGTATTGAGCTGAGTGATATCCCATGCGGCCAAGCCTGTGATAGCCCCAATTTCCATATCAACCTTATCAATTATGGAATCATCAAACTCAATACTCTTTTGGTCTTTGAAAATCCCTTCATTGCTAAATTCGGGAACGTTAGGTTCCTTTTCACTACTATCCATATCAACCATATAAAAATGTCCTGATTGAATCCATGACAACCCTTTTTTATTTGTCCGAAGTAAATTTCTGGCCTGTTTAAACGTAAACCGCTTTGCGTGGTTTGGAGATGTCGATGACCTATAATCACCGCACCTCATTGGATTTTCCATTATGTAGTCCTTGCCATTAGTTAAAATATACGTATCACATCATTCCTTTCCTTAAAAATTGGTACAAAAAGTTAATGGGGCTAGTAGATTCGAACTGCCGGATGCAGGAGTCAAAGTCCTGTGCCTTACCACTTGGCGATAGCCTATAATTATTATTCTCTTTTAGTTGGAACTTAATGGATTTGTAGCAGAAACGCTTGACAATAATAATACAAATATGTAATAATGACGTTGTGTAGCTTCTGCTATGCAGCACTATCATGTCTCCAAACACGTTAGTGCAATAAGGTTATGTAAGACTCGTCCAAGGTGCTCCAACACCGTTTGAGGACGAGTCTTTTTATATAATAAATATCTCCGCATTAGTGAAGATATTCTTGTTACGGCCATTATAACTCGAACATACGTTTGTGTCAACCAGAAATAAGAACACTTGTTCGAATATTATTTTAGTAACCTAACATTATAGTTTTCATCACCCCTTGGGTTTAATATTATATATATCTGGTTGGAATACACTATGAATATCCACATGAGATAAGTATTGATTACCTGTATATATAATGCACTTTGACTCGTTCGCCATGACATTAATCACTTGTTTATTTACTTTATCAGTGTTTGAAATTTTTTGTCCACTATCAAAATTTATTGTGTATACATCAAATACAGTATCATCATCATACTCTTCTTTTATCATACTTATAAATTCTCTTTTATTCATTCTTCTATACTGTTCCATAACTGATTGCTCCATTCCTTCTCGGCAAATTTCTCAAATATACTCCAATAACCTTATTACATTCATCCTCACTAAGGGAACCTAGTTTATATAATACCATTGATTTATCTATTACTCGGACCTGTTCCCCTAATATCAGCGAATCGTTTTTTAAACCATTGCTTACAGATTTATGTAAGATGTCGTGTACTGGCATATTTACTTTTTTCAATTCAGATGTGAAAGGTATTACAATCGTAGTAGGGCTGTATTTATTTCCAACATCATTCTGAATGATTGCGCATGGCCGCACATTGCCTTGAACAGATCCAGTAGTCTTGCCAAAATCAACCTGAACAACATCACCGAATCTAATATCCATACCTTTACCTCCCTTCTTCTTATGTATGCCCTACTTTAAATACTATGTTATTGATTATATCATATACGATATATATTGTCAACGATATATTGATTAAAGTATATATTTTTGATAATATATATCGATAGATGATAAAGGAGCAGTGTATGAAAATTAAAATAGACCAAGTTCTAGACCAAAGGGGACGATCCCGTTTCTGGTTGTCCGAGCAAACAGGTATTACTTATCCAAATATACGTAATTTATGTAATAATACAACATCTAGTATTAAGTTTGAAGTGATGCAGAAAATATGTGATGTACTTGACTGTAATGTTGAAGATATATTAGAAAAGGATATAATAAAGAGACACTGGTGAATAAACCACTGTCTCTTTTTATTATAATCATATATTATTCTTCAACTCCATCAAATATATCGGCCAATGTCATTGATATGTTGGGAAAACCTCGTAAAGTAATTATCACATCTGCATTATAGTGTTCATTTCCGTCTTCATCCTCCAGAATATAACTATAATTCAATACATACTTCCGTCTTCAAGATAGTATATTTGAACAGCTCGTTCTTTTGGAGAAACAATCCAATATTCCTCTACGCCGCATGATTCATAAATATCTTTTTTGACTGTCATGTCTCTCATTGAAGTGGCCGGACTTAGAGTCTCAACAACAAACTTAGGAACCCTGTATATGCGCTGCCCTCCAGATGCTTCCGATCACATACAATCATAATGTCTGGGATGATATAATCATCGTTAATATCCGGATGATACCTGTAATCAAGATTTTCCATAAAGACTCTACAAATATTTCCCTTTAATCCATTGAATATATTCGCATGAATATTACCATTCACAATCCCATGTCGATAATTCGCACTTGGTGACATACTGTAAATAATACCATTTATTTTTTCCTCTTTCCTATACTCTTCCTTAAGCATTGGCATTAACATCACCCCTTTCTTCTATAAGTATACCACAAGACTAAAGGAATTAAAACAATTCTTTCACTCGATACTCTCTAACTTGCATTATGTAAATTCTCTTTAGGTGTTGTTTGTTGGAACATCTCTGTGGGAGATTGCTTATATGCTTCGCACATTGCGCAAAACACTTTTAGTACCTCCTTCCATTCGCCTTCATCAATCCATTGTATGTAAGGTGTTCTGCCACGCTGCTTTAGATAAATACTATATTTGTACTGAAGATTCTTATATAATTCATTCCAAATCTTACTAAAATGAATTCCGGTCACAGAAGCAAGTTTTCTTACTCCAGCATTAAGTCTGTTCCTATCGTTCCATTCTAATATCTCACCAGCAAGTCCTTTATTGTCATTTTCCAGCTTTTCAATATGGCGATTCTTAAAAGCGATAAGATTGGTTGAAGCAATAGCAACAGCGTTAGCATCTCCACTTGCTACAGCCCGGCCAACCTCCATCATAAGACTCTGTTCTTCTTCAATATCTGCTACTTTTAATTCTATTGATGCTTTTTCTTCAATATTAAGGAGCTGTGTTCTAACTTCCTTTGCTATTTCTGAGTCTCTTAATAGCATTCCCACACGAAGAATGGCTCTTCGGGGAAATACTTTCTGTCCTCTTGTTGGAAAATCTATTATAGTTCCATCTTTAAATATGAAAGTCACTTTTCCTTTAGCTGTTTTCAAACTTTCATATTGCAAGTTTGAAAAATCCTTGTATGATTTATTACACATACCATCAACTAATAATTCGTCAGAATGCCTTGAATATATTGCAACAATAGCATCCTCTCCTACCTCATAGTAATCAGCAACTTGCTTTACTGTTTGAAATTCAGTTCCTGGTAAAAACATTAGTTGCTTTACCTTGTCCAATACCTCAATCCTTTCGGCATATGTATCCCTTAATTTCTTGTCATTCAGTAATTTGCTTTCATTTTCGATTTTACTCTCTTTTTTCATAACATCTTTCCCTTTCCTTTAAACTATGTTGATAGCGTTCTATATGGTTATTCTCCATATCTGCTCGCACACTATCGAGAGTATTCCAACTCTATCACGACAACCATTTCAGGTGGTCAGCCCATTACAAATTGTCAAAGTGCGGGAATTTGAGAAAATTGACTTGAAATAGTCCAGAAAGTAAGATAAAATAAGTGTGACTGGATATATTCCAAGTACGCTGAATAGTGGTTTCTATTCTTTGGTCGGAGCAGAGCCACTATTCTTAAGACAAACTTGCTTGCCATTTGAATACAAAACCATTGTATGCGATTTGCAAGCAAAAGTCAAGAGGTGTCTTATGTTTTTTTTCTTTTATCCACCATCATTTGCAACAAGACTTAATGAATTACGTGTAAGTAGGAATCTCACAATGGAACAATTAGGTAAAGATCTCAGTACAACGCGTGGTACAATTAGTAATTTTGAAAATGAACAACGAAAACCAAGCCTTGATATGGTAATTAGAATAGCTGATTATTTTCAGGTCTCAATTGACTATTTAGTAGGTCGTACTAATGATCCAACATTCCATCGTACAAAAAAGGACTGATGAATTTCAGTCCTTTTTTTACCAATTTACTTATCACATCAAATAGTTATTTCGTAAGTAAGTAATAATCCGTATCTTGACAAAATAAGAAATCCCCCAGCACTTACCGGGGGAGGATCTGTCTTTTACTTTTTAAGTTTGCTGCGGCAATCATCAGGCAGATTGGAGGACCATGGGAGA